>JAABUK010001693.1_pt1 | contig 41436 bp, 43 predicted proteins | sample 5559141 | NCBI WGS metagenome assembly JAABUK01 (sample SAMN10711869, study PRJNA513367) | rock metagenome | isolation source: Antarctica rocks | place: Antarctica: Victoria Land, Pudding Butte nord | collected 2016-01-03 | reverse complement strand
CCCATGGGTTGCTGATGCTGATGCTGATGCTGATGCTGAGGTTGGAATGGTAGACGAGGTGGACATTCAGCTGGAGAAGCGCGGGGAATGGTGTCCATAGAGCCCAGGGTACGGCGTACGTCTTGCTCTGGTTGGAGAAAGCGAGCTCGGTATGGTACAGATGGCTGGGATTGAGGTTCAGTCGGCAGTTGAAAGTCAGCTGGAGCCCGCCGCTGTCTCACTGGGTGGGCCAGAACGGAATGATGGGCACGGTGCTGAAGATGCTGGTAGCCCTTGATTGGGGGGTTCTCGTAGCCCTCGAGGTCGAGTCGTCCAGGCGGGAGGTGTATAGCGCCGAGCGGGCTCACAGAGTTTGCATCTGACGCGGTGGCATTGGCATAGGGTGTAGGCCTTGTTGGGGATGGAAGCTTGAGAGCTCCCTGGCCTTGGAATGGAGTTGCCGCACCGCTCAGTGAAGACATCTGTCGACGATGATGACTGTGCTTGAGGCTTTGGTCGAAAAGGTCTTGCGGTTGCTGCCGACGTCGATGGCTGAGCTGCTTGATCTAGAACAGAACCAGTGACCCGTGTTGAAGAGGGAGACGCTCCATAGCAACGCGGCTTCCGAATGATGAGAGGCTGCTTCTCCCTCCGGATCACAAAATCCGGACCGACTTCGCTTCCTTTCTGGTCTGCTGTTCTCACCTTCTTGGGCTCTTTGCTGCCAGCCGTGGGCCCAGAACTGTTCTCCTGCTTGGATTCAGAACAGACTGTGCGGGAATGTTCTGTGGCAGCTTGGGGTCGCCCATAGTTGTCATCGTCATCAGCTCGCAGACCAGTTGCTGATATCTCTTCGGGCATATCAATCTTGTGATTCTCCACCGTGAAGTTCTTCCACGCTCGGCGAACAAACTCTTTGTTCTGCGCGAGGCTATTGTATCGGGAATGTGTTGCACGGCGTGGCCCAAAGATCCGTACCTTGTTTTGCCTTTCGCGTTGGGAACGTAGTAGTGACGTACTGGCAAACTTTGGTGGATTCCGAAGAAAGTTCCCTAGTCTGTGAAAGTCAGTCGACTATCTTCGTGTTACCCATTCAGCTATCTATTTACCTTGGCCAGATTTCGAGCTTCACCTCTCGGAGAGAGCTGCGGTAGGGTCGGATATGAAGAAGCTAGAAACCAGCGGTCTGCTGGCATATCTTCTGCGAGAAGTTCCCAGTCGAGGAAGCCTTTCACTCCATGTTTCTGAAACCATGGATCGGTTGTGTCAGGGCAGCAATGCCTCAAAAGCTGATCTTCTGCGCTGGATGTTTCCACAAGTGAAGATGAGGCTAGTTGATCGTTTTCCAGTGCCGTCATGCTGCCGGAAATTTCGTTATTGTAGCTATCGGCAAGATTTGGCGATTTGATGTGACATTTCTCGTGCCTGTTGAACATCATTTTGCGTTTCTCTGCCTTCAGTGAAGGAGCTATCTGTAATGGCACGGCCGTGGAGCGCTGCAGATGGTTGCATCGTCGCTGGCCATACTTGGCTTTCGCGATTGAGTTGAATAGAACGAGGAAAGGACGGTAGACAGAGGAAGATGAGCTCTGGCAAGCTGTGTGTACACTTGAGGGGGGAGATAGCTCAATACCAAGGTCGAAAGCTGTCTTAAGGAGTGCAAGAGAGATTATGGATGAAGTTCAGTTGTCGAAGAAGGAGATATCTGACAATAATCAGGCAGCCCACAAGGTACTAAGATCAACTCCAAAAGCAGGCAAAAACACGTTCGGTCCAAGTAACCAGGTAAGGTGAAGAATATTAGAGTATTGTGCTAATATATGTATAGACGTTGAGTATTGGTCTGCGACAAATGTTTTGCCCACAAGATCGATGTTTCCCCAAGCGGTAATCCATGTGAATAGCAGCACAAGCCACTTCGAAAGTAGTGTATCAAAGCTTCTGTATTCTGCCAGGCTCGCTTCTGACACGTTCAGATCCAAATGTATAGACAAGAGGCTTGAGATGGCCATAAGGAACATACTATGCAAAAAGATACTTGGCAGCATGCTGAACATGATCATCGGCGAAACTGGCCATCGTAAAATAGCTGTGGTCATAATCGTCTTGGAACCTGATATTGAGACCTGAATCCACACCGGCTTCTTTGGCGGCTTTTGCGAAGTTCTCTGGAAGGAGCTGGCCCTGCTTGTAAAAGTTGTCCCCAGTGCCCTGGTAGAAGTGAGCGAATGCGACGGAGGTTAGGCCAACCATACTCACCACATCAATCAGGATATCAGGTGGCTGCTTCCATCCTTTGACCAACTCCGTGGCGTCGTATTCCTTTCCTTTAGACTGCCAGTCCTTCTCTCCAAAATATCCCTTGAATGCCTTCTCTCCCCAAGGAGCGTTCAAGGGATTCGCAATTGGGGCGAAAGCACTACAACTCTTGTATTTTCCGGGATTCTTCAAGAACAGTGACAGTGCTCCATGGCCACCCATACTGTGTCCAGTGATGCTGACGCGTGATGAGTCGATCTGGGAGAAGGCGGAGAAAACTGTCTTGGGTAATTCATCCGTGATGTAGCTGTACATTTTATAGTTGGAAGACCATGGCGAGGCAGTTGCGTCGACGTAGAAGCCAGCTCCAGACCCGAAGTCGTAGGAATCATCTTCACCTTCGATTTTCAGTCCTCCTGCAGAGAAAGTGTGAGCATCTGGATAGAGCATGGACCTTTCGTGCTTCTTCACGCTTACTTGGACTTGTGTCTGGGTAGAGGATAGCGAGGCCGTGTTTGCTCGCACCATGTTGGAAGAAACCCTTTTCTGAACAATTGTCGGGCGTGCATGTCAGACCAGATAGCCAAACCAATAGGGGCACTTTGTAGATGGGATTTGTAGTCGCCTGAGGAGGAAGGTACAAGTTGAACGCCATCTCGCAGCCGACGGACGATGCATTGTGAGAGAGCTTCAAGAGCTTTCCTCCGAAAGAGGCAATGGTAGCTTTGGTCGTGACAGACATCGTCAAGCTTTCAAGGCGCCCAGCGAGCACAGATGCAGGAGGGAGGAGTTGACAAGAGTAGCCAGCAAATGGTTGTTCCCATCATACTTGTTCTTGTTGTCCGTCTCTCTGCCACTTCTCCAACGAGTGGAGCACGATGCTGAAGCGTGGAACCACCCCCGCATTTGGGAGGCATCCATAATCAGTGACATCTTGGAGGGTCCTTATCTTCATACGGCCGGTTGATGGTCAATGGACATTGGAAAATACCTCAACGCATGCTGGCAATGCAATACTGCAAGCCGGACATGCTGCTGCGACAAGAAAATGATGTAGATTTGCGCACCTGTGAGCACTCTTCAAACTGCTACCCTCTGCTACTGATGGCTCCGCAGTTGCAAGCACTCATCCCATCAACTTCAGGCATTAAATGCTTTAAATATTGTGCAAGTCCTGGCTTGCGCCTTTGGACAGTCTTTACCAACATCTAGATCCCAATAGAGCCAGCTCCTCCTCTGTTACCTGAGTTGATGCCCCAGCAAATCTTTCCAACGCCAAACTAGAACAGTCCTTCCTGAGCATTATCACCTCGACAATCTCCTTGTTGCTGCTTATGATCCCCTCTTGAATACCTGACTTCCCCTTTTCCTGAGTCCGCCGAGTCTCCCTTTCCATGTATCAGCCATCTCACCACTGTGCCTCCCCATCTCGACATCAAGCCTTGGACTTAGCGGTATCGGGTCTGAGGGGCGGCTTGAGGGTGGTGAAAATGCCTGATCGTCCCATCCATCACATTGAGGGAGTGCCTCTACAGATTCAGCGGACGAACTCCCTTGACACTCGACCTCTGCGCCCCGCTCGCCCATCAGGAAGAGCCCATCGCCTCGGTTGGAATGGAGGATCTGGTCGTATGGCCTTTCCAGCGAGGTAGGCCTGGATTTCTTTGACACCTGCGATGAATGCTGAGAGCGCAATCGCGGCATCGATCTTGACGATCGTGGTCGTGATGGTCTGCGATGAAGTGGGGGTGGCATCGACGTGGTTCCCGGAATCGTAAGCGTTGGCACAGGGTTGTGAAGATTTTTGTATGCTGCCATGTTTGACTGCAGTGAGCACCATGAAGTTGAAGAGTTGCTATCGAGGTCTGAAAACCATTTGTGGAGAAGGTTGTGTGCTGGCCATGCTGCTGAGCGACTCCATGCTCCAGGCGTGTCCGTTCTCGAGCCCAGACCATCCGGGTGGACCTCGAGGACGGACGTTGGGGAGGGCTCGAATTGGAGTGCCAGGATGGAGAAGGGCAGCGTACTGGATAGAGGAGAGGTGAAAGAGGACTTTAGGATATGAAACTTCGTCTATCACTGCCACATGGACAAGAAATTTCCAAATCTAGGTGGAAGAAAGGAAGGCATACACAGCAAAAAGTGAACGTCGTCCTTACCTTTTGAACGCCTGGTTTTTTGCGACGCTTTCACGGAGCAAGCCATATTCGTAAAGATATTCCATCCTTAATCTCCGACGAAATTCAATAGAACAGTCAGTGCTTGGCAATAAATTTTACCCCTTAGGGTATGGAGAGCAGAAAGGTGTAAATCCTGGTCTTTGACAGCAGTGGACTGGCTCGTGCCTGCTAACATCCTTGACCCTTCCAACGGTACCATGGATCAGGCGAAAGAGCTATTGAACCAAATATCAGGGATCCAGGATCTCAGCCTGTCTGTATTAACTATTTTGGGCTTCTTACCCAGAATGGCCACGCATGCCAAACGATGTCCTGACGACACTTGCGTGTCTCAGTAATGCTTTCCAATTTTGGACACGATCCCCTCTCCTCTGTATGCCGCTGAAAACGAAGATACGAGAAAATAGGACATCAATAGCCTGATCTACCGGTCCAAAAAAACCGGTATACCGTAAATCACTGGCGCCGCTCCATTCAGATATCTTAGCAGACAAGCATCCCTTGCCTTTGCGACTGCTTCGTCCAAACCAACCTTCTTCGTTGATCTTTCTTGCGCGGGCCTTCCACGAAGATCCATCTTCTCCGTTCTTGGCCTTCCCTTGCCTTTCATCTTCCGTGCTGTGTCTTTTGTGCCCCCCTTCCCGACATCTCGGTCAAGCAGGCCCCAATTCACAAAAGCTTCCATTGCGAATCTGTCGATATCCTTGTCTGTGACATCCCACAACGTTCCAACCACTGCCGCGGAGCCTGCATAAAGATAATTGTATGGCACACCGTATGGCTCGAATTGGCCGCACTCGACCATTTTGCTGCTACTACACCCCATCAGGAATGTCACCGCACATTGCTTCAGCCGCTTGATGGTGCGACCCCGGATGTATTGTGCACCGCTGCCGTGTCCGAAATAGAGACAAAGGTCCTTGTCCCGCAGGCACTTCTCAAACTCTGTCTCGGATGGCTCCCGGTTCACAATGGATGTGTAGTCACCAAGGGTGTTGTTGAAAGGATCCAGGAATGTCTCTTGAGTCGAGGTCAGATCAGACGACGGATTGAGTAAGTAGGCGCCATTGTGCGGATCGATGTAAAGACCAGGGCTCGATTCGTCTTCCTGTCTTATCCGTTGCAGTCGGTCTTGCAAGCAGCTCAAGGAAGGCATCCTCGTCACAGATCGCCCTTCCAGACAAGGAAGAGATTCCCATGGAAAGGCGTGCAGAGCCTTATCTAGGACCAGCATTGTATGACCTCCTCGCTCGAAAGAAAGATCCTTCGCAGCCTCGTGATGGCTTCGTAATGCATCATTAACCTCCAGCACCATGGCATCAAAGTCAACCTCATCATAAGCATTGCGTTCTCCCTGGAACTGGAGAATGTCGATGACAAAGTATAGCAAATCTGTGATTGCGTCGTCAAGATCACCCTCGTCAGGATTTCCAAGCGCAACGAAGAGCTCCAATACATGTGAGTGCAGCTGATAGCCTGCCTTGATATCTGCACAAGCCTTGCGACGCGATGGTAACTGCCGGTCCAGTGTTCTCGTAAGAGATACGGAAAAGCGCGAAAGAAGCTCCTCTGAATGGCACTGGTCAGAAAAGATGCCACGAAATCCTCCAAGCCATACAGTCTCCATGTCGTGCAGCAGGGACGCCAAGCGAGCGTCGAGCGCCTCTCGAGCTGCCCACCATTGTTTCTTTCCTTGTTTGTCCGATCGAGCTTTTGCATCATGGGCTGTCAAGTTGGCATTGGCAATGATGTCTTGCATTTCACTTCTGGCGGTTTGAAACTTAAGCGGCTTTTCGTCCGCATCACCAGAGGCGGTTCTATCCAATGGTAGCCGTAATAGAAAGGGCGGCTGGCCATGCCGGATCTTCGACATGAGAATTTCCGAATCATTGTCACTCATGGCAACTGTAACGACGTTCCAAGAAGCAGGGAGGCCGTCGTTCAATTGCTGCTGGAAGACAGTGTAGTCAAGGGCAGTATTTGTGCAAGCCGATGCAGCTTCGCCGCAGTCACGAACCTCAGGCCATGCAAACAGGGTTGATTTGTCGCCAAGGACAATATCAGCACCAATAGAGGCTATTTCCTGAGGCCAATGTAGCAACTTCGCAGTGTTCAGATAACAAGTAATTTGAAGGGGACTTGGAGTCGACAGGACAGACGAGAGCAGTTGCACGCGGGTCAGCAGGCCGCAAATTTCACTGGCAACAATTGAAGAGGAGCCAGAAAGGGACGAGGACATGAAAGATAGTAATAGCTCGCGAGCTTTGCTTATAAGTTCTCTTGGTTTGAGCGATCCGGAGTGACTGGACACCTGCTTGTTTGCGATCTTCCTGCTCGAGCACGCAAGCGTGGTGACAGAAGTGCTTGTTGGGTCTCGCGCAGTTTTCTCATTTCGATGATCACCTGTTGGCTTCCTTTGTCGAGTTGGGTACGCTACTGTGGACTCAGCGAGAACGGAATATACAGCATCAGTTTGAAGCAGTCGCAAAGCGTTAGCCAGCATCAGCGTAGCTTGTAAAAGGGAACACCACGCATCACTGGTGAAAGATCGTGCCAAGGAGGTCACATGTTCAAGCAGATCCATTGTATCATCGCAGGATCCAGATCTGATGCAGAGGCGAGACTTCATAAGATGATTTTCTGCTTGCAGCCGTTGAACCCAAGTGCTGGCGCCTGTCGCACAAACAACCTCATCGGCGGTGGTTTCTTTGACATCAGTACGCACTCCGCTGTTGGTCGGAGGATGGCGTGGCTTACGCGTTTTGCTAGCACTTCTGCTCGCAGACCGAGAGGCCTTTTTGATAGGCACTGCTTTGACCGAGCCTCGTTTTTGCGATTCGGACGATGAAGGTACACAGTCAGTAGGTTGAACCTCACGAATCGCTCTTTGGGCCTGCTCCACAGCTTCAAACCCTAGTGTGAATTCACCTCTGGCAAGGCGTGCACTAGCCATAGCCATGGATACATCAAAAGAATCCGCAGAATGGTCGATACTCCCATAGCTTCTTGCGCAAGCCTCGACCATGAGCTGACCCCGATCCGCGCGGCCAGCTTGAGCCAAATGCGCCGCCAAAATCGATGATGCTTTGCATAGAAGGACATCGGAGGCAGTAGCCTCTCCCACCTTATTTGCTTGCTCTGCGTAATACACCGCATCCTGAAAGTTTCCTTGGTGGGCCGATAAGCGGGATAGATGGAGAAGGCCATCAAAATGCATCTGCACCGAGGCCCAGAATGCCGCACCTTTGCCCAATGGAGCCTTCGGGTCGTCTTCGGTCGACAATGTCATGTTCGACATGTCACCTACGAGCCCGTCAATTTTCGAACCGCTTCGTTCCACTGCCAAGGACGACGATTTGACTCCAAGTAGCTTCTCAACCACGGTCCATTGCCGAATGCTAATTCTGACGCTTTTCTTCGCATACAAGACAGCGCTGTCAAGATCTCCATTTTCAAAGGCAAGGTCTGAAGCTAGGTAAGCTGCTTGAGCAAGGTACTTATGCTGGGCAAGTTGCGAACCCCGAGAGTCGTTGTTTTGGTCGCAGACAAAATCGATTTGATACCGCCACTGGGCTGAGATTAACTGGTCTGCCGCTTTCTCGTAGCTAGAAAGCCTGGTCAGGTACTCGGCGTACGCAAGATGCCATTGCAAAGCAATCAGGCTCTTAGACTCGCTTTGCGTAAGAAAGTTTTCGGCATTTGCAAGAGCACGACCAGCAAGGCTTGTCAAGCCCATGCGAGTATACTGCAGACCAATATACGCGTTGCATGACGCCAAGGTAGACATGTCCTTCTCTGGCTGGAGCTCGATTAGACGCCGCATCAAGAGAAGTGTATCAAGCTTGATCTGCGAGAGACCTCGCATGTCTGTAAAGTCTATAACGGATTGAACTTGCATCATGACCAATGCTGGATCATTGATGGTACCCAGAACGCAGGCCCAACCGTTGCATGACTCTATTGCAATAGTATGCGAAGTCACGAATTCTTTAAGTAGATCCACGGACGGAGTGTTGGTCTGAAATGCCCACTGAAGCGATAATGAAGAAAGAAGACTTCTAGTTGTAGAATGAGGGCCTTCCACGCTTAAGGGGGCCTTTCTTCTGGATCCGTCTATGCATATTTTCAAGGCCTCCTCGGGCAGAAATTGGTAAGGGCGCAGGCGACGTTTTGAGCAGAACGTTAATAACTCGGAAATGAAGCGTAACTGATGCGACGTATGGGTGCTCTCGCTATATAATGAAAGGATAACTTCGGCAACTTCTTTCAAGCGACCATTGAGAGTTTCTGGTATCAAGGTCCTTTCCAATGCAACAAACTGTTTCTCGAGTAGCAGAGCTCGCTCGTTGGCCTTGAGCTCTGTCTTGTCGAAGAACAAGGAGGACGAAGAATCGTTCTGATGCTTTAAAACCAACCTAGCATTGGCGCAGAGCACTCTTCCTAGCACGAATGCTGAAGAATCAGGTTCTCCCCAAATCTGTTGGGTCGATTGTGAGAATGCCTTCTGAGCAGCGACGGAAAGGGTACCGTCTTGAATGTGAGCATTTATACCAGTTGCTAAGACCTGGTGAGCGCGATGAAATTGCTTCAAGTTTGTATGGAGAACAGCTGCCTTCTCGCATTTGACGGCAAGGAAGCCAATTTTCTTCTCAGCCGCGGTACGACCCTCTAGAGCTTGTATCGACCTGTCTAGTACTGATAGGAGGTCCAATGCACAAGCGCCAAGTTCTTTCTGCTTCAGATACCACGACCAAAATAAATTTGAGATTCTGACAAATGTGGTCTTCATGTCCTCGTTGTTGACATCCGCAATTGCAAGGTCCCGAAAAATTTCGTTCATCTTCGCAACCGTCAGGCAGTCAGCCAGCGCAGCAACACAGAGCTCCCAGCCAACATACTCATGGGTGATATTTGATTGCACAGCAGCAAGAGCGCTTTTGAGTGACTGCTGCGCAACTAATACTGAGCATTGCCGCCTTTGGGAAGATTTAGGCGTACAATTCACATCGCCATCGCCTTGAAGCTTGAGGCCAACATAGTGGGCCACAAAATGCAATACACCGAAGATGATTCGTATACAGACCCTGAATAAGCTGCTGTTACTCTCGTCATATGACTCTGTCTTCCGCAAGTCCTCAGTGATTGCTGTGAGCCGCATCGCGGATACCTTCCGAAGCCTTGATGCTTGTAAGAGTAACTCCTCCAGCTCTGTCGTTGTACCCCTCAATGGCCTTTCGAGAACGTTGAGCACAGTCTCCAACGTTAGGATAAGGGTCTTGGTTCCAGATGCGCTGTCCAGAAGCAATGCGTTGGCTAGCTTGCAATAGTATATAGCAGCTGGCAGTCCTGCGAGGCCACCACATAAGTTCTTCAGACCGTGAAGCAGATCCGAAGAGTTCTTGATAGAGCCAGTAGCTTCGGCCATGTTTTGCAATGCGCCAACGACTGCTGAGCTGGGCTTAACTGAAGGAGCACCCGAGGTCAAGGCATTTTGTGTTTTATGGAGTGTATCCAGCAGTCGGTCTAGGCAATTCTTGACCAACAAGAACTGAACCTTGGTTGTTCGACCGGTATTTCGACGTAGCGAAACGACAAAGCGGTGGAATGGAGCCCAGATCTCCTTGTCAGTATCATGCTCGTGGTGTGCAACTCGCGACCAATGACAACGAATTTCTAATGCTATACACTGTAATTGAAATCTTGTATCTGGAGAAAAAGGTGTTGTAGGGCTTTCGGAGACGCCGTTCGAAGGAAAGGAGCAGATTGAAAGGATGCTTTGCGACAACGAATGCAATTGTATCGCAGCTTTCTCAGCAGACACCCATCCTCGTTCAGCACCATGGAGAATCATGTGACAAGGACTTCTCAGATTCGCAGGGTCAAGACTTTGCAGAAGTTTCTCATCTATCAGAGACTTATCATCAACAGCGATGAGCTGCAACACTTGCGCTTGGAACGCTGTGATAAGTGCGAAGGTCTTCGCATTATCGCCGCAATACTCAAATTCGATGCAACCCACCAAAGTGTCGTGGGACAGTAGCATGTCCATTTTTGCGTCATCCTTTGAATTTTCCGGTTGTCGTTGGAGAACATGCTCCAGAGCCTTTCGTACATTTAAGGTCTCCTCAGTCGCTGAAGCGATAAGGCCAAGACCCTGCAATTTTGAGATGAGGACCAAAGCACCTTGTTCAACTTGTTTATCTTGCTCCCTCGTGGCGCTGTGCTCCGTCTTCAATTGGCGCAAGCATTGAAGGGATGTCCGTGCACATTCTGCCGTTACGAGAAGACTTGGGCAGTCGAGTGACGGTGACGTCGATTGGGCTCTATCCCATTGCAGTTCTGGCAGTTTTGATTGTAGACATCGGCTTGCGGTGGCTGTTTTCGAAGTCGGTTTCGAGGGGCCAGCGGTGCGACCTTGAGTTTCTTTTAATGGACTGCGCGTTGTTCCAGACTTTTTAAAGCTCGGGATCTGCTTGGTCTTAGATGCATCTCCAAGATTTTTCAGAGTCTTGTTGAACGTGTTTGTCGCCAATGTTAATCGCTTGTTTCTGGGAAGGCATTGAAGAGGTGCCTCCGGAAAATCGAGAACCGTATATTTCGCATTGTTTCGCGAGTCTGACTTCTTGGTAGATTTGGCAGCCGCTGTAGTGGTTATCTGCTTTTGCTTGGGGAATTTGACGGTGGGCCTGGCCTCGATAGCGTCAGGGACGGTGTCTTCGAAACCCAGCAAAGCTCTGAGAAGTCTCAATGTTGAGGAAGAGCAGGTGTCTATTGATTTTGTATTCTCCAACACTATATCAACCTGCGCCTCGCACAGCACTGTCGTCACCGCCATCCCTCTAGCAATATTCGGCCAAAAATGTATGCGATCATGATTCTGCTGGTGAATGGGAGCGGGTTCCTTTGAACGGGGATAATTCGCGCCTGAAGCTGCTTTCCCAAAATGGCTAAATCCACACATTTGAAATTGACCGCCTTCGGCAGAATTGCCGAGCCAAACCTTGCTCGGAGTGAACATATTTCCTGAATAGGCCGATGCACCACAAGTCAGAGCTAGAAGAATGATGAGATATGCTCTTGCGTATGGCCAGGCTCTGAGATACCATTATGGAAAACGCGTCACACAATGTCAGATCCACACTGGGAGATTTCTACGAAGCCGCAGTGTCTCTTCTGATTCTCGGGCTCTTCCAAAGATTGCACAACCATCAATTTGGCAGTCAATTGTCCCGCGGGTCCTTCACAACAGATCCGAGAAGGCTTTAGAAACGGGTCAGAAGAAGACAACGAATCCAGCAACTTATTTTATCTGGATCTACCTCCTGATAGGTTCGCAAGCGATTCGAATCCTCCAACTACAGAACGAGTTCAACACTTTCACACGGCGTGCAGAGCTGAAGATTGGAAAACTGCGGGAGGTCGTGGAGGCGTTGCAGAAGGGTGAAGACATCGATGTGGAGAGAACCTTGGGAACTGGCGATGAGGTACAGGAGCGTGAATGGGAAGAGGCGCTAAGAGAGATCGAGGATGAGGATAGAGTATGGCAGACCAACAAGCAGAAGAGAAGGGAGGCAAAAGACAGGGCGATAGAAGAAGCGGCACGTGAGGCTACCAAAGACACCGCAAGCCCGGTCAACAATGCTGTCGATCAACGTGCTGGGGTTGAGGATGAAGCGCCAGGGGGACAAGACGGCAAACCAAGACCACCAGGATTTTACTAAGATATCTCCTACAACAAGCTGTTGAATTGCGTCAGGCTGAGGGCTGCATACTGCAAGCCGCAAGCACCGCTCATGAGCGATCCTCAGGTGCCGGACTACGGCTGCTGCCAAATCTGCCTCCAAATCCTCCAAGGTCTCTTCTGAAGAATTTGCCAATATTCTTTAGATTTTCGTTCAGCTTAGCACCTGCTTCAGCCCCTGTGCCGGCCAGCGACATCGTGGCATTGTTTGCAATACCATCTGCGTTGGGTGGGCTTTGAGTGCCGACTCCACCGAGACTAGGACTGGCAAACCGATCCATGATCGCATCACCCAACCCCCTGGGATCAAACTTCATGTTAGCTGGCAAATTTGCTGTACTGAGACTGGCTGCTGCGCCTGCACCGAGCTGGCCAAGTCCCTGCACAGCAGCAGCGGCTCCTGCTCCGGGCCCGCCCGGTGCACTGGCGCCAGAGATGGCCAATGGTGTGAGCAATGGTGATTTATCAACAACACTTGTCTTGTATCTCTCGCTGAGCTTGTGCATCTGGTACAATTCCACGAGATGATTTTGTTCGTTCTTGGTCTTTATTCCTTTGAGGTCAAGAATCTTGCGGAAGTTTGCATCGGAAGAATCGGCAATATGAACGAGGTAGGCTTGAATTAGAGCCTCGGGCGGTTGCGGGTGGACTTGGAGGGTTTTCAGGAGGGGCTCGACTTTCGAGATGGACGTATATACGCGCTTAGTGAACGCAGCAGGCGGCGAAGGCAGAATGCCGAGCAGGGTACTACGAACAGCATGTGTATCGAGGAGCATCTAAGATGGCTTTTAGCACATAGATATCGAATGAGGAGAAACGTACCTGCTCAGCTCCGCCCTCTGATACAGGCTTGCACTGCACAATATTTGCTAGATAAGCATTCGCAAGCAACTCGACAAGATTGTCCGCAAATGCTCTTGCAAATTGCGGCTTGTGCAACATGCCTACTATCTCGGAACATCGATCCTTGATTCTTCTTGTCAGATCTCCAACATAAGAGCTTTGGTCATCTACACTCTCAATCTTGCCCCATGCGATGTTGCGCATCTCTCGCCATGACGGATCCAAGTCCATCTCAACTCTGCGGACTAGACCGCGCACTGAAGCGCTAGCAATTCCCATAAAAGCGTCTGCTTGACTTTGTAGATCAACAGCCGCTCGAAACGCTTCATCAATGCGTGATTTGATCTTTTCTTCAAGAGCTGTGCATGTGTTGTAGCAATAGTCGGCAGTATTCAGGACAAGAATCAGGTCTTGCACGGGGGGTGTCCGTGAAGGTGTTCCTCCTGTAGGACGTTCGGAAATATGGTATAGCAAGACTTGCTGTGAGTATTGCTCAAGATGCCTGGCAAATACTCTGGATAAATCTAAAAGCGGTTGACTGGTGGAAAGCTTTGCACATTGTGCTAGAGAATGTCGGTAGGAATTGAAGAGCTCCGTTGAGGACGCAATGACCTGCTGGGAGCTAAAATCTTCTTCTGGTGGCATCAAAGGCTGCTGTCTATACCTCTGTATCATGGCCTGAAGCTGCTTGTCTTGGGACTCTACCCAAACGCCGAGGTATGGTCTGAATGCATCTGATATTGGTTGATTGAAAACAATGGATTCGCTGGCCGATACTACAGTATCGATGGAAGCTCGAGTAGAGTTCGCAAAACGCTTCTCTAAGCTATGCTCAAAGTCCAAAGTCTCTTGCAGACATGATAGGAGTAAATTGACGTCCAAGGTCTGTCCACTACGGGTGGTCCTTGAAAGGATGCCCTTGTAGTCGTCTCTCGTACCTTCACAGAAGACATTCGCTATGACCTCGTTCACCCTCCAATAAGGAGGAAAGATAGTAGCATGCTCCTCGTCATAAGTCTTCAACATTCGTCTGAACCATGCGTACCTCCTTGAAATGTTGTCCAATGATCCGGCCTCGTCACTTCCCCTGAAAACTTGACGGTATTCTCTGAGCTGCGTGTTGCAGTACCAGGTGATGATGCGCGATTTCGCGTTCTCACCTAGAGCATCCATTACGAAGCATCCTTCAGACAAGACCACCCGGTTTTGGGCAACCTCTCCTTTTGCAAAAGCTAGCTCAAAGTCTTCACAGACCTGCTCCAATAGCTCTCTCTGCAGATCAGCAACATTACGACTCAGGGCGGCGATCTGATCAATTGACCGATATGACTTGAAATGTGCCATAAGTTGAATAACTGCTTGGAGAAGCTGGGCACACTCACGATACTGCCTGGTCTTGCTCAAGACAGTCAATTGCTCATACGCCGTTGTAAGCATTTGCAGCCTTTTCAAAGCTGTCATGGACAAGGTCAAGTTCTTCTTAGTATTGTCAAGGTGCTTGATATCCGCTGTCATATCCGTGATGTTCTTCTCCGTTTGTAGAGCCCTTTCGCGGACGTCTTCAATCTTCCTGAAGAGCTTTGAAAGCTCGGCCTGCGAAGCCGCCATACGCTTCATGCACTCCGCATTTGATATTGCCTGCTCTTCTTCAAGCAACTCGATTTCATCGTCGAGCTCCTGTTCGTAGACTCGGATAAAATTCGCGGCCTTGGAAACAGAGGACAGAGATGAGAGATGAGAGAACATCTGGTCAAGGTGCTCGATTGGGTCGTAGTCCTCTTCACAGTTCGTTAGCGATTGAAACGCATTGGACATCACGTACTCACCCGAGTCGAGCGGATCGCCATCGGTACCATTGGTGACACCGTTGAGCGACATGCCGGATAATCGCCCAGCTTAGCCAGGCGGAGCTTTGGAAGAGATCGCAACTTTCTCAAGGCGAAAATAGTCACCTACTTCACGGTTTCATTGATGCTTCTGCTGCCACTGGGACCCTGATCGTGCGTAAGCGACTCTCAAAATCTTTCAGATGATTGGGACCCTGGCAGTTTTCGGCAAAACATTACTGGGCTGTCGGTCTGCAATACCCTAGGCGCCGCTTAACGCCCGTGGCTTATAGGGCTAGGCTATCTAACCGAAGGGTTTTTATCTCACTTTCACGACGCGGCGAGATACACGTCTCATGTTGGCCAAACGCACCAGCATTGCTTTCAACCTAACAGCTAGTATCTATAGATCCGAAACTTCATACTTCAAGCCAAGGAGTCTCCTCTCGAAACTTCTTTGCCGCCTTCAGGCTTTCCTGAAAAAGCACTGGTATGCATAGACATCTCTTCCCTTTCTTGCGCTCTTTTTGCACCTCTTATGATGATTTATTTCCGAACCTTATAGCTTTAGGAAGAGCCGGAAGAGGTATGACAGGCACTGAGATTGCTCAGTATCGTCATATGCTGCAGCAATTGCTGACTGTCGTCGATGCTTAGAATGGTTCCTCTGATTTTCTCTACACTCAAACTCCATCTGCGAGCCTTACCTTGAGGCTACCTTCTGATCCTTCGTCTAGGGATATCAGATGTCTGTCGCCGCTCGAAAGTCGTATGAAGTATGACTCCACATCTGCCATGGATATCAAGGCCCAGAATACCTAGGTCCTGAGCCCGTTGTACAATTCGTGCAATAGAGGAGCATGTCATTGCCCCATAGACCTCCGCTCTCCTAGTTCCAGTCTCACTTCACCGATGCCACAAAGTGTTCAGGGCTTGGATTTATAACCACCATCCAAAGTTCTACGTCGATGGTTACTACTCTTACTGTGGCGCTGTTTGCCACGTGAGTCCGCTTTTTGCCTGAAGCTTTTACATGCGTCCGCCGCTAGAAGGTATTTCACCATTATCGAGGAGGTTCATTGCAGTGACCCTCGTTCTGCTGCAAAGATGGAGTCCAGATAGATCTTAGACGGGGGTGCCGGGCACTCTGCCTTTTTCCTTGACCCACGATTGCGTTGCTGGTGAGCAGTCTTCTGAAAGTCCTTTTCTTCGGGGCCCGAAATGATTCACTATCACACGTCTTGGATTATGTGGACCTCAGGCGGACCCCTACTGCACAGAGGAGAAGTCTCTACCTCTTAGAGTACACGGGTTTGCAATCGACAGAGGTTTGGCTCCTACGGGCCTGTTGAGTTAGCCACTCGTTCAAAGCCATATCTCCACCTTGCGGAAGACAGGGCCCCGGGTCAATCTTACGGAGATATAATGGAGATATTGACTGTTCTGTTCACCCAAAAGCTGGACTTACAACTGAGTGCTAGCCACAATCAAAGTGACTGCTGACAGCCAACAGATATCCAACATTCTTCGACTGGCTGTGACTTCTCCAGCGGTCTGTTTCGGAAACTCACCCTATGGTACACTGTTGCGATCTAGGATGGTGCTTGGACCTCGCGTCAGCGACAGCTACTGGCTGTGGTCCGTGCACTCAAACCGTTTCAGTGCTTACGTGATCCCCCCTGGCCCCTAAACCCGATCCCGATCTGGATGCATCAAACTCCTCCAGAGACCCGCTTCGGACTGCAGGACTCGATGTTCAAGACTTGTTTCAAAACTGGACAACACTTTGAAGTGCGGAGTGGTCCCGGACCCATTTGCTGTCAGTAATCTGCAACTCCAACATCATGCGTGCACCACCCTAAGCACGTGCTGAAGCGCAAGGTTGCCGCTCCTCTACCATTAGCTCCCAATCCGTCAAATCATCAATGTCCGCATTTGCCTCTCTGAGACGCGAGATCAACCCCACTAACGGCCAGCTTCACGTTTCTGACTTTTCACCTGCCACCTTGACGCAGGTCGTGCCAACGCCTCGTGGTTGTTCTCACCACTGCTGTGTCACGGTATGCCTGACAGTTTCTTTTGGTTCGGTCCATGGCACATGAAACTGTCACACGCTCCTTCTGATCGGTAAGGTCTGCTACACTACGATAACTCCAGTCAGGGGAGCACATGCAATATCTGTTGTGTTTCTTGGATTCCAGCAATTCACCTTGCGACTCGAATTCTGGCACTTGGAAACCTAAAATACTCGATCCAACCTTTGATCTCCTTCACCACGGTCTTAGCTTCAAAGTCTTCCTGTCACCTCACACAACAGCCAACAGTCCGATTATGTACTCGGTAACGGTGCAGTACGACGTCCTGCTACGCTCTTCAGACTTCCGGTCCCTCAAACCTGGTTGTCGGTCCTTCTCCTCGCTGCTTATGCGCACAGTAGATTTGCCCCAATGATTTTTTCCTACTGCCAGACACCATCCGACACCTTACAAGCTCACTGACAAAAATGATACCACGGCCAGTCGGCCCCTGCTCAACCCGACAATGACGCCATTTCCACGATTCCGTTAGCAAAATTTCAAATCGCAACTCAGGGCTGCCCTGGTCCCCACCCACACCGGACCAATCCCTTCGCTTGGTCAACTAAATTTCCGACTACGCAACCCAGCGACGGAGGATCACCTTCCCTGCCCAAAGCCCGAGTAAGCATTCACCGCGAAGGAACGCCGTGCTTTCGCTTGAAATAGGCGAATGCTTGTAGGATCGTACGAGTCAGAAAAAGTAGTTAATTCAAGGGTGCATGGGGTGCGTGCTCGATAGTGGACGAGAGCCCCACTGCTGAGTCTCCAACAACCGTGATTACATCCCAAGTCAGCTAGTCACGATTAGTATTGTTAGGTAGTAACTACTTCGAGTACCCCCTGGTGAGAGTCCAGCAAGTCAGGGGCTGCACACGCAGGAACCGGTCTCGTAGTCTCGGCCCTCCCCCTTCTGGCACTGGCCTCAGGCTCGGGGCAAACTAATTACTACCTACAGTCTTGAGCCCACCGGTCTTGGCAACATCCCCGGTGAGAAGAAGTCTCCAGATGTCCCCACAGTCTCCCGGGGGTCTGTCCGCCAGAAGGGGGCTTTGGTGACCGCATGAAATGAGGGAGGGCGGGTGCCCATGTATTCGCGCGTCTCTGCCCCCCATCAGGTACATGAGATATGGTATCCAAAGGGAGGAGGAGGGATAGTACTGATATATATTCAGTGGTGGGAAAACCGAAACCTTTACTCCATCGGCTTACTGCCTACAACGTACATAGTAGCATACAATGCAACCCCACTAGCCAGCTAAATCAGCCCAACTAGGTAGTTTACCGGTGAGTGACCTGGTGGTTTGTAAACGGGACTCTTACGCAACTGGTATAATATCCCAGATCTTGATGAGGCCCCGGGAGAAGTGGGATCCGCGAGCGAACAGAACAGAAGAGAAGGGAACGACTGGCTCGCCTGATCCATCAGCAGGCCACCCAAACATCGTCTCTAGAGAACCTTAGGGCGTCGGAAAACACGAAGACGACATAGATTGATTCCCCTGCAGACATATAAAGCAAAGCCCATCCACCCCGTCCCGCATATACTTGTGGTGAAATGTTTGAACATGACAATGTGAAAAAGCCACGAACCGGCCCTGGCTTTTGATCTGACGTGACATAAACAGAATTGCAGGTATAATGTCAGATCCACTCGCTCGCTGGGCCGATCAGAACCAAAAAAATGCAGACCAAGGATCGGAGGGTTGGAAAAGGTGAAGAGGACGATGGGTTTCTTTTGGCTGCCAATGGAATGGCAGGCCATGCCGGTCGGTCGGTCGGTCGGTCGGTCGGTCAACTTGTGTATCAAGATCAGAATGTCACTCGTTGCTCACTCACTCCCTCACTCCCGATCGATGCAAGTTCAGAAGCAGCACCAGCAATGCCCTCCACCACCACCTCCTCCTCCTCCTCCTCCTCCTCCTCAATCATCCCACTTTCCAGCCTCTCTCCCTCAGCACCAGCAATGCCCTCCTCCTGAATCATCCCACTCTCCAGCCTCCCTCCCTCAGCACCAGCCTCCACCTGCCCCTTCCGATGAATCCGCCTGACATGATCCTTCATATTATCGACCCTCGAAAACTTCCTGCCACACATCCCCCCATCTGCACCTATCCACTCACACAGAATCCTTGGATTGTGCTTCGCTTCATGCCTCACCCTATCCTTCTTGCTGCTAAACCCACCCCCGCCCCCTACTGCCGCACCAAAGGCCACACCACCCAACCTACGCCCAATGCCGTTGGCGTGGGCGGCGTCAAGAGTCCTCGGCGCGGATTGCGGACAGCCCTTGACGCGGCAGAAGAGATGTTTGGAGTGGCGGTTGAAGTGTTTGCGGAGGTCGCAGCCGCGGGTAAAGAGGGCGCGGGAGGAGCAATTGGGGTAGGCGCAGCGCCAGGCTTGGGGGGTGGAAGGGGACGTGGATGGGACGGGGATGCCGTAGGGGTGGAGGGAGGTGGATGATTGGGATGAAGGAAGGGGTTGGGTGGACTGAGGGGTGGAAGTCAAGTGGTGGGGGTAGCTGGGTGCTGAGGAGGGAAAGGTGGTCGCCGGTGCGGTGCAGGTGATGGGTGCTGGGGAGCAAGATCGGGATAAAGATGACGAGATGGATGTGGTGTGGCTCTCGTGGCCGCTGTAGGAGGTTGTATGGGAGGGAGCGGTGGTGAGGTATCCCCGTTGAGGTTGCGAAGGGAAAGCGTTGAAGAATGAGGGCCCCTCGGTTGCTTGTGGTGTGGGAGGGATGACTCCCCCTCCGGATGAGAAGAGGTTTGTGTCGAAGGACGAAAAGATGTCATTCGACGGGAGGGCGTGGTTGTAAAAGCTTTGCTGCTGCGCGAACAAAGGCAGGGACATCCAAGATTGATTACCGGGGAGCGATGCAGGTGGTGATCTGTAGAGCATCTGGTGTGATGGCATGGCTTGTGGTTGAGAATAATAGGATTGATGCGAGGCGGGGAAGATTAGACTTCGGGCGGCCTCTTCGTCGCCTTGGAAGGCCATATCGATATCAAAGTCAACGTCCGGAGCAACTGAATTGGTAGAAGACGAAGAGTCTGATGGCGATTGAGAGCGACAGGAGGATGACAAAGATAGGTCTTGATAGTGGACAGGCGAAACAGTAGCTAGCATGGTATCAGTATCCAGGTCGATGTTGGTCGCCGGAAGGGTCGACGGAAGGATCAGATCATCAAAACAGTATAGCATGGCAGCGTCGCGGAGCTAAGGGGACGCAAAAAGCTTGCTTCGCCGGTAGCTTGGATGGACGGATATTGTTGGAAAGGAATCGAATTGCAGATCTTCGGCAGGGGCGAAGATATATAAAAGATCAGCAGGCACCGACGGACGAGTGGTTGTGATGGCTGCTGAGAGGGAACAGACGTCGAGCAAAGAGTCGGAGAGCAGCTTGGAGGGGACAGGGGGGATGGTCTGAGCTGACGGAAGTTGCCCGTCGTCGTTTAGTGGGAGTCCTGGTAGTGGTACTGGTCACGATACTGGGCCTGGCCTGAGTCCTGGTGCTGGTGCTGGAGGTGGAGGTGGAGGTGGGCCACCGCCACTGCGACGAGGACCGGTGCTCATGCTCCGTACCAGTACCAATAGTACCACTACCAATACTGCTATCCTGGGTCCTGGTAGGGCTTAGCGTGCGATGCAGCGAGAGGGCTCGTGCGCTGTCGCTTCCATTGACCCCCCCCCCCAATTGCCCGACTGGGATGCTACTGCTAGCACGATGCAGCGCTGGATTTGGCCTGGTCCTTGCGGCTGAGGCTGTGTTGCTCATGTTTGGCTGCCCTTCCAAAACGCTAGCTCTTACGCAGTCGCGATTGGTTCCACATGGATCCAGCGCCGGCCCCTGGCCTGATGATCGACTCGTGTCTGTGATGATGCTATTTGCAGACTGCGTAGTAATCACTTTTCGGATGCGTTTTTGGTTTGGAATGCCTCAAAAGGCCGTAGTGTTTGTAGATTCTGTGAATAAACGCTGGCGTTGGTTTGGCTCGTAGTGGTGCAGGCAGTGCTTGAGACTGCTTCGTGTGCTCATCCTCTCGTTTCTGGTCGTAGAGATGCGCCAGCCCAACAGATCACAGAGGTCTAGACTGCGATGCGATTGAGAGGGACCCTCAAGCACTTGCACGTGCACATGTATAGTCACTAATTAGGTGATAGCAGATGTGCCCGCATAGGCTGCTCCATTGAGCAACCATTGCAACAACGACCCGTCGGATTTCCATGTCAACTCGTCCTGGCTCAAAGCTCTTGCAATAACCGTTGACAGATTTACCATCTGCCCCGGAGCAAGATGCCACAGCATTTCGACTCCGGTCATCGCCTAGCACGAGACCTATGGCTGGGCAGTAGCAGCGCTGCTCATCCACTGTCAAGTCAACTTGCCCACCGCTCATACTCTCTTGAAGACGCCAGCTCGAGCTTGGTCTTTGCTGACTCTTGGATGCAATAATTGACACATTGCTATGCCTATGCGGGAAACTGACGGTGTCACCGGCAGGAGAGCTCAGATATTTCATCATTGCTGTCTGCCTTGCGCTTGAGATGGGATCTTGACAATCGCCATGTGACTGGCCAATCGACTCGAACTCTTTCCAAACAGACGTTTGAGAGAGGTCCATCCGTGGCAAGCTAATCCGCGGCGGTGAAAGATTCTTGGACACGAGTTGCGCCTCGTCTTGTGCCAGGTGAGTTTTTGGAAGATGTTGATATGAGTGGCAATACGTCACCCGATGCGCGAGTGCACCAGAGCCAGGGCATTGCGATGCAAACATCACGTAGGGCTGAAAGGGAAATTGCACCACTGCTTCGGATCCACTGTCGGTCCTCGTGCGCCGACAAAGCACTGATTGCTCACCCAAGCTGCCTTTGCTGGGCAAGGCTCAGCTCCAGCCACGGCCTTGACTTCACCGATGCGAGTGCAGGTCACTGGCTAGTTGTCGGTCCAGAAATCTGGTGATACATACCCGAGGAGTGGTGTCGTTGAGATGATGCGGGCAAGATAAAGATGGTGGCTTGAAGCTGAAATGGTCTCGGGAAGGCTTGAGCGAAGAATCGAGATCTGGAGGTTGCGACGGAGGAGGTTGATCTCCAGCTGGACATTCGACTTCTCCCCCAAACACGGCACATGCAGGGCAAAGCTGACGGGTGGCCTGAAAACTCCATCAACCAATCAACAACGTTGCACGTGAGCCCGAGGCCCGAATTCTTCGAGTTGAGCACAGTGAGGTCTGCTGTTGGAGGTGATCATCCCCGATTCCACCTTTGAGGAACGGCGAGGCTCGACGTGGCATAGGAAAGGCTCAAAGAGACACTGGAATGGAACCAATCTGTTGGGCTTGCTCAATGGCCAGTCTGAACGGGGACTTGCATCTATGAGACATATCATGAGACCGAAGATTCACCGCACATCTGGTGTTGCAGGTAAGAAGACATTCGTCTCGCACATTGAAGCACACGCTGAGCCTCTAATCTTCCGTCACTTGCTAATCATACTTGCATTTTCGACGATCTGAGAGGTGTAATCTTTGGCCAGCATCTCCTTCAATCTCACGTGCTCCGTTTCGCATCGACCTTTTTTCTGGCCTGGGAAGGCTCAGCACCCCCTAGCAGATTGCTGCTCATAGAGCGCAAGCTTCAGAAGAGAGCTTTCTGGGCGGCACAGTGCTCGTTGGCAGTCTCAGCGACACCGTCAGTCTAGAAGCCGGCAACCGGTATATTCACTGTTTGGGCTGCAAAGTGGCTCTGAGTTAGACCGTCCGACAACCAATAACCTTGTGAGAGAGCTTTATCATTGTAGCACTGGCAATGAAGATGGCCCTTTTCGGCAGCCAAATTAAGATTCCTAACATCTCTGAGCTTCTATGTACAGACTCACCACTGGGCATATCTTGAAGATCGTTGATCATTACGCACATGGGGCCGCAGCAAGTACTGGTCTTCCTATCGTTGACTGGCTCAGAAACATTGGCACACCAGCATTAGGCACCTGGTCAGGACGAAGAAAGCAACAAAGAATGCCATGATCCAGATCCACAACTAGATTGACGAACGGCACCAGCAAACTCCCGAAGCAGATAGAATCTGGCGTTCACAGTTGATATTTAGAAAGCTGCATTGATTTAGTCGAAATGGTGACTCTCAAAGACGCCTTCATCCACAGCAGTCTATCCAGGGAACTTCGAGCCGGGCCAAGGGTCGACCGGATCTATGCCCGAGCCGCTTTTAGACATGCCAGCAAGGGAGAAGTCCTAAGGCAGTTTATCCCACGTGTTCTACAGGAATCTAATCAATAGCGTCCCCTATCCAGTTGAAATCCTGGTTGCACAAGACGCACCTTGTGGTGGCTTCGCAGAACGCCCAACGAATCATGGTACAGGGACTCAATTGGCCCCCTGCCTGGAATCATCCCCGCACCAGTGTCACCACATAATATTTCTATCATCAACCGCAGGATGAGAAGAGACTGATTGCTCCTGAGCCCGGAAACCTCCGTGATGGCTTGTTGACGGCGACCAGCTGTGTTTCACCGCCATCATCGACCTCCCTCTCAGCCTTCGCTTCATCACCGTGCACGCTAGCCATCTTGGCAAGTTCCGGACTCTTGCCCTGTCGCTTTTCGACCTTGCACTGCATGCTCATTGGCTTGATCGTATCATTCAAGGCCAAATCTCCCACCGACGCACCAGAGGCCAGCTATGTGGACGCGTCACAAATGGATACGTATGAGTCTAAGAAAGAACCATGTACTGCTGCACTGCCCTTTTCGCAAAAGGGGGGGCGGCGTGTCTACAGGCCTTCTACTCCGTACCTTCTCAAACACTGTTTCTTTTTTGGCATGCACTGCTTTTCCACCGGACAGCTCTCCGGCGTCCTGGCTTGCTGGCGAGTTGCCTTTGGCGTTCGATGTCGTCGAGGGGGCCATCTCAGCCCGAAATAGCACCCCGCTCTAAACAAGCAACCTGCCAAGGTCTTGGCGCTCAGCGGACTCGATGGCACTGCCTCCAGGATGACAAGCAACGGACATGAGAACGGCGTCGACACGTCGACGGTCTGTAAAACTAGTCAGGGCCGGAGACAGACCTCTTTCTCCTTACATTCAGACTTACTACACACTCTCAGCTAGAACCTACTCCTCCCGCTTCCCACGCAAAACCCCACCGTGATGCTAACAAGCCCACGGGTGCCGTTCACCATCGAGCTCGCACAACGGTATCTCGTGTGAGCACAGCGTTGATGATGAAGATCTCTTCCACCACGAACGGTCCATTTCAGCCTTCTGACATATGCAGTACTGCACTTCTAATACAAACAGTCTCGCATACAAACGTTCCACACTACCAAGACTGTCCGTGCCCATTCTAGAGGATTTGAAGATGGATCCTGTACCTCATGGCGGGCCATTGACACAACCAGCACCTTCATCCCAATCAAAGGAAGAAATGGAATGGCAAAACTCCCATGCTGAAAGATTACTGGTACTGTCGAAGACCGATCTTGTTGTTGCACCCAAGCATAGCAATTCATTTTAACCCAGATATTTCCTTAATTCCGCTCTCTCCCCCCCCTCTCTACGGATTTCCACCTGGAGTCCCGCGTCACTCATCCCCTTCCTTTCAAGGCATGGTGAGAGCAAAACCCACCTCCCCAAAACAAGGAGTGATGCAACAAACCCTTGTGCAAGAACACAAACACGCCCTCTCCCTCTCTCCCTTCCGGCTCTTTCTCTTTATCTCTGGTGCGTAAAGCGGTTCCAATGTCAAAAAGGACGCTGCCCAATCCCATACATCCCTAACATGCCATGCTACTTCTTGAGACCAGGGTACTGGGTTGCGGTGCAGTGTCGTACTTTCCCCTCCCGCTCCCGTTGCTGCTCATCATACCCACCTTCCAGGTTCAACACCGAACTCGTCTCTCTTCGCTCTTTCCTTCTAGGGGTGACGCATGGGCCAGTTACCAGTAAGCGGGGCAATGGAATCCGATTGTCCTCTGAAGCCGTGATCTTCCTAGTAGTAGTAGTAGTAGTAGTAGTAGTAGTAGTACTGCCACCAACACAACACGACATCATCTCTCTTCCCCAGATGGAAGGGAATTGGAGAAGAAGTATGACAGAAAGATAGGCAGTTTTGATAAAACAGGCTAACACTGAACGTGACTCTTATCATGTACGTGCAGTGGCGCGACAGGGGAAATTCAAAGAGTGGGGAGCATAGAAAGGTGACGGGTTTGGTAGGTAGGAAGCACTATTTGCAACAAGTTTTGCTGGACGGTGGCGGTACGTATGGGATCTGCTAGCAATCCCGAGCGGATGAGCCTCTTGCGGGAGCAAGGGGTGGGGGAGGGGATTGGATTGGATTGGATTGGTATCGTCAATTCCTGTGGGATGGATACGCACGTGAAAGAAGTGAACAGACAGTCTGATGGGTGTGAATCGATGAGGGAGAGAGAGAGAGAGAGAGAGACTGGCCACGTTGAGCTCTTGTTATGAAATCCAGATGATTAGGATACTCTGATTCGTCAATCTTCGCGTCTTTCATTCTTTTTTTCAATTTCGGACAAAGCTTCTTGATAGCCTGTCAAGCAAGCTTGATAACCTCCACGCGCGCGCGCCTGGTGGGGGATATAAGCATCTCTCATCATCATCATCATCATCATCATCATCCTCCTCCTTCCGCCTCCTGCCCGTTCCTTACAAATCCAGCATCTGTCCAGCATCGTCTTCTCAGCTCTCATACCCAGCTGCATCTTCCTCTCCCCTCAGCCGATGAGCTAGAGCTCTACCCACCACTGTAACAGCCTTGGAACAATGGGAGAGACTTACCTTCTCATCCAAACTCCAAGAGTCTGTGAATCACGGCTGCCGCTAAAGTGGACAACAGGACGGGATAACAAGGGGAAGGGCCTGACAAGCAGGAGAAGAGAAGCGTTCTGATCGACCATGTTGTGCACAACCGATGAAAGGGAGTCTACCGATCTGTCTGCGAGGACCGGAAAGATGCAGGACCCCGCTCCCGACTTCACCGGATTCAACTCTGGGCCAACCGTCAGCCAGCTGGCTAGGCGTAGTGCTTGTTGGGACCACGTCGATATTGCTGCGTTCAGTATTGAACATGTTCCAGGGCGAGTAAGGCAAATGCAAGAAGACTTATTCCCCGGTATACTGAGATGTTTGCTGCTCTAGCTGGGCTGCAATTTTCAGGCATACGCAATAGTCATGTGAGTGGGGAGAAGATCCAGCGACCCACCGCAAAATCCGTGCCTTTTGAGCAGGGACATCTCAGGTGGTCTGGATAAGGTGCTCCACGACCTTCTCAATCATGACCACGTCCCCTCTGGCACTGATTCAACTTGGCGCCACCCCCTGTTGCCGAATCAAGAAAGAATGCCTAAACGGGCAATCGAACAGTTATGACACTGACATCTTCAGGTCAACCCCTAAACAGACTCTTCAGATCCCATCAATGACTTCCGCAAGATCTGCGTCGGTTTGGAAGGGTGCACAAATGTCAAGATATAGATATGGATAAAGATTTCCATGAATGGACCTGCCCGCAAACACACATGGGAGGCGGCAAACCACGTCCTGGGGTTGTTCTGTCAAAACACTTTTGCGGGCCTGGGTCTTATTCTGTGTGCGCTCGCCTGATTTCCATCATCAACTGTTTTCGCGGAGCTGGAATCAGAACCCATCTCCGAGACTTTGACCTCGAGCAACTTCTTTTTGTCGGTCAACAGAACGAAAAAGAACCTGCGGCCAATTCTTTGACACTCTCCCTTTGCACAGTATCTCACCGCGACTGGGCGGTCCACCTTGCGCAAAGGAAATTCCCGCATCCCAGATAGACACTGTCACATTCACAGAACCTCAAAACCACAACATCATGAGCTCTTCACCAGAGCCTCGAGAGTCGGCGGCTGCGCGTGAAAAGGCATCGCCCCAGGTAAGTCATTTTTGTTTTTTCTGAAAGCGTTCTGTGCTGACAATAGCAAGCCACAGCTGCCGGCCGGTCTCCCTGACTCCAGTCCAGAGATCGACAACACCAGCCGGACTGCCATCAGCTCTGTCACCGCAGTTGCGCAGCCAACCGCGACTGTTCAGCCAAGTGCGGCCGATCAGCCTGACACGGTTGATCAACAACCTCGGCACCATGATGTGATCATGGAGGAAAATGACCAGTTTGAGGACGAGATCTGGAAGGCAATGTCTGGAGGATCATGGTCATCCCGTGATCGGGATCGGCAAGAGCGTTGTACCGTTCCATCCTCACTGGGAGAGCCAGGACCAGCAGAGTCAAGGTCACGAAGTCAAGCTTCGCGACCGACCCGCCCAACAGAGCGACGGGCAACTGAACAGCCAGTGACCTTCCTGGCACCCGGCCAGGGAAGAACTTCTCAACAGGTAGCAGCCGCTGAGAGATTAGGCGCGGCTGTGGCGGCTCGAGCCAGAGACCAGCAGGAGGCTGAGCGTGAACGACAAGCTCATCTGGCTGGACTGACCAACCCTTCTGTCGGTGAAGGCGCTGACGAGGCTGAGGGCAGCGGTGTACAACCGTCAGTATCCGAAGGAAACAGGACGGATGACTGGCATCAACAGCAAGGCCAACGCGAAGGTCTAGACCCCGACTCTGGTGACTCTCCTGGTCATGCACGCCAGTCAATCATGCCGATGCAACTGCCAACAGACCCAAATCCGCAGATGTACCAGCAGCCCTCTCAGCCAGCTCCATTCCCAGTGCCATCCAACACCAGCGGCGTCCAGCCCACTCCCAACCAAGGCTCCCAGCAACGCGCCAACAACAGTACCAACATGGTACACAACCACCGAGGTGACTCCATCTTCAACCAGATGATGGACGATCTGATCAGAAATGGCCGAGCTGAGAACATCGTACACCAACAAGTACGGCTGCCGCCTGAAAGGCCGGTCCCATTTGGCCGAGAGTTCCTGTACTATGGCAAACGGGTTGGATCTCCCCATTGGATATTCCTTTCCAGGGCCAGAGCACCATGGAGTGAGGTAAGGACAATCAACAATGCAAGAGATGGTGCGATTGTGGGGTGGCAGGATTCCGAGTCACCCCTTGAAGGTGGCGTTCACTTGTTTATTACGGATAATCCTGGAACATATGGCGCTCACCCAAGAGGGCTCCCCAGTAGACGGCAAAGGAGGTGAAGGGAGTCTGTGGGACATATCTGTGAGAGCGATGTAAATGCCGAGGCAAACAGGAAGGATTGCGGCTGAAGTAGAAGCATAGGGCACAAGAAGCAATGAATAGAGACAATGTACCTGATGTTCAACAGTACAGCGACCCTGGGACGTGGAGCGGACAAGAGAGCAGAACTTCCTTCACCAATAACTTTACCTTGTCCTTCTTCCTGTTGTTGGCGAGGGAGCCCTCAACAGAACACAGAACAACCTCTGCCCATCGGTGCCCTCGGGTTTTAGACCGCCTTCCACCCCGAAGCTATGTGTTCATGTCGCATCTCAGAGTCTCACTCTCAGCGTTACTCGGGGTACCGGAGCTCGTGGATACAGTCTTCATCTGAAACGAAACTTTCAGCTTCTGCCAAGCCTTTCCATGTCTGTATGATGGTCATTGTTGCAAAGAAGGTTCCTTTCTTGAGATATCATTCAATATACTAGAGCCAGTGTTTTGGTAGCACATTTCCGATCTCCGTCTTCAATCAATCCGTTGCGGGCCGTGGATATCAATCACTTGACTGTGTTTCTCTAGATGCTCGACAGTTAAGAGCTACATGGTTGACTTATAGCTGACAAAGATCCAAGAAGAAAAGCTATGAAAACCCGTCGAGGCCACTACCTTACTGGACATACTGTTTCTCTATTCTTACCTAACTTTAAGACGCCAGTAGCCTGGGGAACCCTTTGAACCTTTGGAGGTCATCTTTTGTTGTCGGTGATCTCCTTCGTCTTAGCTCCTTGCGTACTGCCAGGCTGATTATACAGGCTTTTGAAGTTGATCGACGTGGTCTCTTTGAGTCGAGCCACTATACTTATAGCCGTGTGCAGCGTTAGATGGCGCAGCCAATCTCTCCGTTGACATCCATAACGGTCGCTCCACTCACCGGCCTCATATCGCGAACCGCATACAACACCCTGCTCGATGTTCGAAGAGTACCTCCTCATCCTGAGCCTACTGTTCTCGACTTCCTTGTCTCCGTCCGGGGCCTGACAGCATGGTTTTTTGCACAGCATGATCTCCGAATGCGCCATCGGCGGCAGACACATTACGACCTTGAGGCTTTCATGTGGGAGCTGGAGGCAGAACGAAACGAAGTTGTGCTCACAGGCAGGTCGTTGTTGGACAAGAGCAGCGAAGGATGGTTACGTCAACATCTCAAGGAGCAACGGCAGTTGAAGAGGACATTGAGAAGGAAGGACGATCGGGCCGAGTCCAGCCCTCTATACAGATGCATCGAGCCGCACGAGTATGACCGCAAGGGATAGGTAGGAGGAGCGGAGACTGACACGGATGCCTTGTCAAACAGATTTAGAAAGCGAAAGGTCAAATACTGGAAGCAACAGCTAGAGCTATGCCACAATCAGAGATGAGACGAAAAGCGACTGGATCGCTGGAAACGTCGTGGAGCATACTAGTGGCTTGGCATCGGCTTCAATCATGTGACAGCTGCCAGTTGGCAAGCGAATCAACGTCATTGGCAATGCATTGACTTCTTGATTCCTTCTGAGGCCTGCTCCATACTAAGAGCGTCTACTATCGGTCACAACAGCAGCTTTCTTTTATCTCCCAAAGATCTCCCGGCATGCTGCCCATGTGTCTTTTACTGTGTTCCCTTGGCAACGCTTGCTCGAGTTTGAAAACGCCGGCAATGCACAAATGATGAGAAAGTGGTATCATATGCAATCGTCTCCTTAGTTCGCCTGCCGTCATGTTGTGCCGCCTTTCATAACGAAGTTTTGGAAAAACGTCTTGAAGGCCCTTTGATCCAATTCGACCAAGTTCCTGAGATATTCGTTGATCATATCATTGTTCATCCCCATGTTTCTCAATTCATTATTTCTTAGCCACGAGAGATACTCTTGGCTCGTTTTGCTGTAGATTGTTTTCTGCAGGACAGCAGCCTCGCCCAGTACTTGTCGCGCCTGCGCATCCTTTGGGTTAAAAGCACGATTCATTGGGACTGCCCAGCATAAGAAAGAAAATCGTGAGATCATAAAGCGGTCAAACCCAGGTAGCGAAGGCTGAGGCGCAGCAATTGCAGAGCCTCGAGCTGCACTCCCAGCAACATCAGGACCGCCCCAGACTGAGCACATCTTTGCAAGTACCTGAAATGCCATCTTCGCGGTGTGTGAATCTTCGGGGTCTTTTGCAAAATGCTCTATGGTTCCAATGAGGGTTTCGAAGAAGGGTTGATTTGCAGCACTCACAACTATGGAACCGAGATCATTATTCAGAATGACAATGAGGAAATTTAGATATTCGCGCTTGAGCTCCGCAAGCTGAATTTCATCATCAGTCCCTGTGGAAGGCTCTGAAAGGCCAGTAAAAACTCTCTGCAGAAGGTGAGTAAAGAGTCCGTCCAGTATGCTCGAAATCTCGTTCTTGAAACCATAGATCACCTGCTCTAACAGTCGCAAGAAGAGGGCCATTTCATCTTTGGTCGATGTCTCCGTCAGTAACCCTGCGATCCAGTCCGGCAGCTGGGGCAGTATGTGAGAACCGAGTACGCCAATAAGACGAGAGAATGCGAATCGAGCTGCTGTGCGAATGTTGAATGACGTCCTCAATGATTTCAAGGCCACGAGTGTCGCCTCTGATACACGGGCAAAGGCGGCTTGAACTTCTGGGGCAGGAGCTGAGGCGGGTGAAGCGGACGCACTGCCTGGAGTCCAGTCTGAGAAGCCTCGTGCGAGTGTCCCAAGCGCCATCAGATCATGGTGAACTTGCAGCACAGCACGGTCATCACCTCCCTTTGCCACTTGCAGATGCTGTTCCATGTCCGAAAACACAGGGTTCATGACAGATTGAGCATACAAGACTTGCCTATCAATGGGTACAGAAGAAGCACCACAGATGCAACCAATAGCCTCAAAGAGATACAGCTGGCTATTGAAAACTGCATCTGCCGTCGAGTCATGGTCCTCTGATGATGCTTCATCAGTTTCCTCCTCCGCTGGAATCTCAGCCTTGATAGGAAGTAGATCAGTCAGATTTTGAATGACAATTTCTGCGACGTTCCCAATATGAGAACGAAGATAGCGAACATAGCGCTGGAAGAGATACCAGGAACGCGTTTTGACCTTGATTGAAGGATGGTGGAGGAGTTGGAGGAAATTCTGGAGAACGGGTTTGATGTATTCGGTGTGTTTCTCGAAAAAAGAGCAATAGCGAACACAAAGTTCCATATACTGAAGCTGAGTAGCGGGATGGTTGAAACATCGGATATCTGGAAAATACCATTAGCTGTCATGGTGAGGTCTTGGGAGAAAATTTACCTGACTCCACCATTCTCAGCATCATGTCCACAAGCTTCTCAGCAGCGGGAGAATTCGGTCGATTCTTTTGATACAATCCACCTGATTTGATAGCGAGATCTCCAAATGAGAACATTTCACATAAAGCTAGATCCAGATCCCTCCAGTCCAAGTTCGTTCCCTGGGAGCTTAAATTCTGGAACGTCTGACCCACGAGGCCTGTGACCGCGTCCATGTAAAGCTGCTCATCTGCAGCTGCAATTGTTTGCTGCAGCGTACTCAATCGTTTCCGGAGATATTGGAACTCGGCTTCATCAGTCTCGTCTTCGTCGCCACCCCAAGATGAAGTATCGTCGTAGCGCATCTTAGCGAAAATTGCCTTCAATATAGGAAGAAGCATGACTGTGCGCTGGGGAGAAGGACCCTCGGTCTTGGCAGCCTTCCGCAGGAAACTCAGGACTTCGTTGAGACAAGGAATGACAGTGGAGCAGACTTCGTCATACTCATCCGCGAAGAAGCGGAGAACATGAGGTAAAAAGGCTTGCAATACATTTTCTGCTCTTTGCCAAGTCTGACTTAGTTGAGGCTCGGAATCGAGGATCTTGACCACATCCAGGACAGTATTGTTAACAAGCCTAGCTACTGTCTCGGCGAGGTCAGTGTCATACTGAGAGCTGAAGCGCCTCTCGCTCAAAGGGGGGCATGCTATGATTTGTGACACGATGGTTTCGAGGTTGAGAAAAGATATCATTTCGAGCTTGTCTTCTGGCTTCATCTTCTTGCCGATGATCTCGGTGAAGACGTCGACAGCTGCATCACGAATAGACTCTTCGCCTTCCCGCAGGTTGGTCTTTTGAGCCCGGGCGAGCTGTTCGAAGAGAAGGTCAAGCATTTGCTGGTTGACCACTAAACCAATATCTATCCAGCTCACCCATTTGCCTATGGCCTTCAGGCATAACTCCGCAATCGTGTCATTACTTACTCGCCATTGATTCAGAATCTCTTGCCAGGATGATGCGATCTTCTGTGCGTGTCTCTCACGAACCATGTCTTTCAGAATGTTTGCATGATCCTGCTCTGCTCTCGAGCGAGGAACCAACTGATCTCCAATCTCTTCATGGATCGAGTTAATCGCTCGGAGGTAGAAAATAGTACCTGCAGCATTGTCTCTGACTCCACTTTGCCCCTTGATGGTCAAGCTGAGAATATCATCAAAGTATGTCTGCCAACCATTGCCGTACAAAGCCGAAAACATATACGTCAAGGTTTGTGCGGTTTTGTTCTGTATTGAGGTGGTATTCGACGCATAGTCTTCTTCAGCAAGGTAGAGTTCCCGCAGATATCTCAACAATTGGTCTTTGATAGCATTGAGAGCTTGTAAGTCGAGTGTACCGCTATGTATCGCAGTGTTCACAATTTCGAGTACAAAAATCCGCACGACGTCGGAATAGCGAGGACTCTTCGTGAAAATGGAGATACAATGCTGCCAGGCAGACTGGTCGTTTCGGAGTTGGTTGCAATACTCGGTGGCCTGTACACGGAGGCTTTGTTCAGACGTGGGACTCCAGGCGATCTCGATGGCAGAAACGATCTTGGGAGTAGCATCCGGTTAGCAAATGGTTCATGTTGATGGGTAATGCATCGAGTTGGACCTACCTGCTCTTCCATGCCGTACCCCCTAAGTCACAACTTTTTTGGAATTTAAGTGATAGCTTTTTCCTTCCCAAACGAAGCTGTGTTTCTGGGAAGGAGCGGGCCTTTGTCATCGGTTCATGGGTGGACACTTAGAAGCTGTGGCTTCCGAACCTAATTTCATAACTCACTGAACTTCTCGAATTTAGGTAGTCAAAGGTCAAGCACAACTATCATGGTTTAACGAGCCTTGATAAAACCTCATTTTAGAGGCAGGAGGTGAATCGAGCTCCGCAGGATTTACATGGAGCCTGTCCTTGGCACCACAAGTAATGTAAAAACTGTCCCGACTCACCCTCCTCTCACCTCTACTCACCTTTCGACTCACCCTCCAACTCACCCTCGCCTTGACGGTCCCACTTATCCTGCAGCTCTTTTGTGCGGCCTCCTCCCAAACCAGGACCTAAATTTGGCACCACTCGGTGGAACCAGTTCTGGGTCCTTGCGATCGGCTTTTGGCTCTCGCGTCCCTCCCTTCTGAATCCCCCTTGACTTTTCCTCCCACGGAGTACAAAATGGAGCCCAATCCGGGTCCCAGCCTGCTGGCTGCGAAATCCCCTCTCGTCCACCGTTTCCTCCAGCCGCTGTCTCTCCTGCCTTCGTCACCATCTTTCCACAATCTTCGAGGGCTCGACCCTTCCTTCTACAACGGCCATGAACAGGCGAAATGTTATGACGGACGAACTATATACTCAAACTGAGACCAATGACTACAAGAGAGGAGCATATATTGAAGTTGACATCATCTGTAACGCGGAGAAATATGTTTCTAAAACAGAAGGATCACAATCAAACTCTGCAATATTATCTACAGTAAGAAACTTAAATCATTTATATTTTATTCTCTCTCTCTCTCTCTCTCTCTCTCTACTGAACACTTAACTCTAATATTATATCCTAATTATATTCTAGATGATATCTCAACATAATGTGAGAAGACTATAAATGAATAGGGCTCCCTCCTTCAGATGAAGATACCGCCCGCAGTCAGTATTTAGACAAGGAAGTCTCTGCTCCCGATCTAATGACCGTGAAAGACTTTCTACGGTTCTACATTAAAACGAGCCACCCGCAGATTGACAATGATAGGCCGACCGCTGACGCTATCTGCACTGTCGGCGAATGGTTCTTCGCTGGCTTTACTGGCGTCACCGGCACCGATACCAAGGCAGAGGACAGAAGTGAAGTGTATTATGTAAGATTAGGTTCTTCCCGTATAACTCGGTCTTGATTCTGAGGGGGAAATGGCTGATAACTCTAGTGGGTACGACGGACCTTTGTCCTCGAAGGGATCGTCGTCAACAAGCACCGACCAAAATACAATTTCACAGTTCAGGACCTCACTCGTGTCCTTCTCGCGTTGTGGACGTATGACCACCTGATCTTTATCCCCGAGCGGTATCGAGTGCAAACCACGTTCATTATCCATGTCTACTGCTGGACCGGGGCCCGGATCAGCGCGTTCTTCACGGACGGTCTGCGGTACGAGGTACGCTTACGATTGACTTTTTGTCGGGTTGTGACCTAACTTCGCTAGGACGTCGAGCTCGTCTTACAACGTGACAACGACAGTGAAAATGGTCGTGGCTGGAGACTCGCAAACAAGATCGACCAGCGTTGGGTGAAAAACAACCGTGATCCAGATAACATCACGTAGGTGAATCCATGTTGCTAGTCCTCCTTTCATTCTTTGACAGGCGCTGACGGAACGGTTCATTCCAGCTTCGGGGCGGCGGCAAAAGAACACAAAAAGCTGTTCTACAACGATGCCGGTTTCCTCCTGGCTATGGCCATTGCTAATGGCGCCCTGTTTGGGTATAACTCTCTCGACGACGTACACCAGCAGGTAATTCCCGCGGGTCAAGATGAGGTTGTCCTCAGATTCAAGGATGCGGCCTTGGAACGCCCCATTCTCCGAAAATGCACTAAAGCAGGTGGCGTGATTGACGACCCCATGCCCAAAGGTGCATTTATCGCCGTTTTCAAGAGCACCCTGATCAATGCCGGTTATTTGTGGGGCCTGTCGATACATGCCATCAGACGGCAGCTTGGAAAAGGAACTGATAGTAAGTATCTTTCTTAGCGACCGCAGTCTCTTGGGAAGTCTCTTGGAAGCTTCATGAATCCCCAATGCTGCCGATGCCGATATTCACGTTTTCACCCATGTTGCTCTGCTGACTCCCATTTTCAGGGCGAAACACCGCGGTCGAACGCTCGCAACACTTGACACAAGCCGACCCTCGAGTCTTCGGTCAAAGTTACCTCGCGAAGTGCTCCTCGGTCGACGGCCAGGCCGCATTCCGAGACGAGGAGAGTGACCAGCGCCACATCGAATATTTCCAAAGTCTAGAAAAGTTTCATGAGGACGGCCTGCCTGATGAACTCCCTGCCCACCTCGAAGAAGAGTTGAAACACGATCCGCACCTTTACGAACTCGAGAATGAGGTCCAAACGCTTATGCGAGCTGGGGGCAACAACCAAGCCTTTAGCACCGCCAAGCGCTTATATAACGAACTATTGTAAGAAAATAGAGCGGGATGCGCTGCGTCAGTATCAAGAGAGTTGGATTCAGGAGCGTCGGGATTGGAAAGTCCTGACACGAGGGAAAGAGGTGGCTAAAGACAATTCCAAAACGGAACTGGTCCAGAGCATCTACTTGCTATTCCCCGAACGAGGACGACTTGCCAAGAAAATGGCCTCTGCGTGTCCGTTGACGTCGGACGAGATGTGGGATGCCCTCCGTGACCTTTATACCCTCTGTCTTGAAGACTCAAACGTCCTATATCTCCCGGGATCGCGTCCCATGGACGATGCTTGCCCCACCAAATGTTGCCAACGGCGTATGAACAGGTAAGTTTCTCGCCTACCAGCTATATATTCATCTATGATAACGGTATCGCAGTCTACCCAAGTCCCAGCGCAATCAACACATTCAAACCTGTGTCCATCGGGAGATGGCCAACCGCCTAGGGCGACTCTTATCGGAAATCCATTACTGCTATCAGTGTTTCGACTGGATCGTCGGAGAGGAGTGGGAACCGCACTGTCAAGCACACCTGGACGCCCTCACTTCCAAACGATGTGGATGCGTCACCTACTGCCACACCTTGGTCCGCCCAGGCTACTGTCCAATTTGTATAGGGGACGTATCGTTACCTGCCTTCGAGCCACTCAAAATCTGGTCGCGAGATCACAAATTATGAGTTCACGTCAATAACGAGCACCTTACGGATTGCCACTGGCCTCTTATGTGTCCCTATCCACTGTGCGACAACACCCATGAGGATGCGGGCTCATTTCAATATCATCTCATGGACGTGCACAGATTCAGTCGGTCGCGTCCTAGGAAAGGAACCAATCCCATCCGGCAACTCTCACCAGACCAGAAAATATTACCCGACGCAGGTGCTGACGGAGCCCGTCCATGTCGACAGCGAAAATCAGCGAACAGTTCTAAAGCCCTCGAGTGGACGCCTCCACAGTCGCTCGACGCCACGGCCACAACACCGGAAGAACGACGGTCCTGCCGTCCTCTTAAGCGGAAACGACAAAGCCCTCCTACTCCGACAATCTGTCCCGAGGTCATAACTATCGACGACGATATGTCTGACGATCATACCGCCCAAAGCGCCGTGGCCTCTCTCACACTTTCTGCACCAAGTCCCCTCAGTATCGAGGATGACGACAATTGCACCAATCTCAAATGTGGTCCATTTCCATCCTATTGCACAATTCCCAATGAACCGATTTATTCGCTGGAGCCAGATCATTTCGACGATGGTTCCGATTTAGATACGCTATTTGATCAATTTCTACGCTCATCTTCACCTTCTCTTTCACCAGACGATGCGACCAGCGAATTGAGCGGAGCAACGATGATTGATACTAAACGCGGTCAGTCTCGTGATAGCGCGGAGTCGTACACAGAGACACTCAAGAGTCCATTTCCAGAAGACGTGTCAGAGAGAGAGAGCTCGAGACCAAGAGGCCACTTGCCATACTACATATTGCCCTCTCATTCGAGTGCGAGTTAGTCAGCCTAAAATCACGCTCCGCCTTAAACTCCAGGATACACGCCAAACCGGAAAGAAGGAAAATAAGGGAGCGAAGAGGGAGACCGAAAAGAAAAGAACTCAAGGGGGGAAGGAAAAGAAGGGAAGTAAGAAGGAGAAGAAAAGGAATGGACCAAAGAGAGAGAAGGGAAAAGAAGGAAAGAGGCAAAAGAGACAGATACGTCGAACGTAATGATAGATAAACCAAAGGCTTTCTAAAGCCAACGCGGGTCGAAGCGAAGCGAAAGGCTGGCCGGCGCTTGGCTATGCTCGCTGGTCGAGCACCCACCCCTCTTGGTATTTATCTTTCCCCGCAGATTGCGGGCACGATTGTGTATGTCCCTCTCCATCCACCCTTCCTTCCTTGATCACCCTTCTTGCATCAGTCTTTGCACATCAGATAGAAGATGCTCAGTTTTCATCTTTCTTGCTCTGCACAAAACGTCTCCGTCACCGGCTTCATTTAGACGTGCTTCTCGAGCTTCACTCAGACATCGGATGAGTCTTTGGAAATTGAATATAAGATGAAACCTGCTTGCTTTCATTTCTCGTTCTCGTTGGCTCTTCTTCCATTCGCGTTCATTCAAAGTATAATGCGCGTACTTCTCTGCTTCCTCAGCTATAGATCCATCAAGCCACACCTTTTCTGAGTCCATGAAATCTTGAGGCTCGTCGTACCCTTCTACGAGTCTCTGTTCGAGTTCTGTTTGTGACAAGATATTGTTCGGTGCGCCTGGAGCGAAAACAACATAATTACCATCCATTTGGGTAACATTGTGTAAGCGTGCCACGCCTCCTGGATGTTCTGTAGGATATGTTCCGTGATTGAAAACAGTTCTTGTTCCGATACATGTTTCCTGTTGTAAGGTATCTGTTGTAAAGCCGTAAGGAGGATTGTCGTAAAAGAGGTAGAGCAGGTTGCCCCTTGATTCAAGAGTGCTCATAAATTCATAGTAAACTTGGGTCAGAATAAACTCTCCTTTTATAAACTTGATCAACTCGTTAAATAGTGCATCTCCTATAAGATAACGAATTGTTATCTATAATATGAGTTGACAAAATATGGCACAGTCTAGTGTAGTGAGCTAGAATAGCTCGTCAAGATCTTGACTTAAAGGCGCTTCTCCCTAATAGATTAATACCTAAAGACCCCCCTCTAGCTTCACTAGATCAGCTAGGAGGACATTGAAGTCTGATATCTTGGTTCCACACGATAATAGATTGTTCGGGATATATTTTGTTCCATAATCCAGTGAGTTTATGGGGATAATGTAACCCTTTTAATGGATTGTCATAATAATTAGATCTTTCAGACCCACTCGGTTTAACAACACATTCTATACCTTCGATGAAGGTATCTATGTTCCAAGGCCGAGAATCTTCCTTGAACCTAGCAAAAAAGGCTTGTAGATTGCTCGAAGGTGGTTCGTTGCGCAACTTCGATAGAATGTTCTTCCTTTATTGTTCACATTGTTCCGTAGATTCCTCAAATCTAGGAGGTGGATCTGCCTCAGTCATTGGCGACTTTTTGTGTACTTTGAATATTGCGCTGAACTGTTTCTTTTTCTAAGGAGGCTGGTAGACTTCTTCTATCGTGCAAGTCTCGAGAACATCCAGACGCCCAGATGAAATATCCTTGCACTGTTAGAATTGTCATAGGAGGAAGTGTCGTAGGAGGAATTGTCGTAGGAGGAATTGTCATAGGAGGAAGTGTCATAGGAGGAATTGTCGTGCGACAAATTCGGGTTTACTCCGGGCTTTTTTACTCAAGGCTATTGGTTGCACGCGTAAGCTATAGTTATTGGTAGACGTTGATTTCCCGGGTCCCAGTTCTAGACCCTTCCCAATTCTCTCGTAATTCGGAAGACATTACTTACAGCTTTGATGCATGAAGCTCGTTAACAGCCTCTAATCTTCTATGCTAGGCAGCCTGAGCCTTTATTCAACTGGTAGAAAATCTTATAAAAAGGCTTCATGACTTAGTATTTAGATTCTGGGGAAAATGTATAAGAGACTAGATAAACGTGCGTTAAATTGAAATTCATTTTTACGTTCAGCGGAAACGTGCTCTGAGACATCAATCTATTCCCTATGTCCTGAAGACGACCTGCAAAGCGGTTGCTGGCAGATAGCATGTGAGGTTACGTAGTTGCAAGCGCTCCACTGACCATATCAGATCTACTAATCAGATATGGTCACCCACTGGGCTGGTCCCCTTTATTCTTGGCCTGGGCCTGAAAAGTTTTGGCCTGGGCCAACACTTCTAGGGCTCAGGCCAGATTTCGTCGGGCCCAAGCCTTAAATGCGAAGGCTCAGGCCAAGAATAAAGGAGACCAGCCCAGTGGGTGAGTCACACTCAAGCTAATCACGTTACCTCACATGCAGGCCAATCAGTAAATAGCCTCAATCCCGACCCGGCATACCCTGGTGTATTCAACCGGGTACACTGGTCAACTGCCTCGACAACACTGGTGTATTCACCCGAGTACACTGGTCAACTCCCTTGGGGAATGCAATTAGTATAGCCAGCTTAAGTGGCGCGACTACACTCTTCAAAGAAGATTCGGAACAACTAACGGAAACATAAATTTCCGAACTCGTGAAGATGCTGGAGACGGCTTCCAAACAACTGTCGAGTGAAACTTTGGTTGCGCTCTGTGTTCTCTAAGCAGAGGAGAGAGGCGGGAGCGAATTCTCATGTTTCCGAAAGTTTGCGAGTGGGTACTCTCGAAGATAACATCTCATCCACAATTTTCGTCACTGTGAAAATTGGCAGATATCATAGCTGCTGCAGCTTTGAAGGCGTTGTAAATTGCCTGGAATAGAGCTGAGACCACGGAATCGATCGATGTTTGTTGACGACCATGGCGCCCTTCTTTGACTGGAGCAAGAGGGGTAGAAGTGATTGGGTGGTGGAGAGTAAAGCCCATACATTGACGTCGAAAAGATCCTCTGCCTTGGAGATCGACGCGTCCGACAGGGGCATCATGTAGCCCATGCCAGCATTGTTAACCAAAACGTCAAAAGACCCTCCAGTCAGAGAGGAGACCTCAAGCACCGCTGCCTGTAACGGTTCTTCGGATTGGACATCTAAGGCGACTGTTTCAATGGCACGACCTTTAACTTCAGACAGTTTGGCAGAATTTCGTGCAGATGCAATGACGCGGAAGCCAGCTTCATATAAGGCTATTGCCAAGGCACTCCCCATGCCGCCATCAGAGCAGCCTGTCACGAGAATTGTCTATTTAGACATTGAGTGGTCTTGACAAGGTTTTTCTCACAAGCTGGATGGTGTTCTCTGAGCATATTCAGGGCTTGAAGTATTATCCCACTGTAAAGGAAGACCTCTCAATCTTAGGTAGAAAGGCAGCATATAAAGATATTCGAACACGGAGTAATAGACTTCCGTCGGCTAGATTACTCACAGACTTCATCTTATTAGAAATGGAAATACAGGCCCAGCTGACGCCTGGAGCAGCCACCATGCTGGAAACGAAAGTGAACAGTAAGTTTAATTGGTTGGCGATGACATAACTGATCAAAAGATAGAAGATTCGACCGTACCTCGGCCGTACTTTTGGCCGGACCGAACGAGTATTGTCCTTGTGAACAAAACATGCAAAAGGACGCTAAAGTCTTGGCGTCGATGAGTAAGCCGCCACTGATTGATTAACCATTTTTGGAGTGCCGAGCGGTGGTTCCAACTTGGGCTAGTACTAATTTGACTGTGAAGAGGCCAGTCTCCGTCACCGCGCGCGGCGTTCATAAGAGGAAATTGGATGCCTGGGACTAAACCCAAGACAGTTGATCTTCGTGGCACGATTTCGCTTCAATTGCTATGTGTATGAAACCCAATGTCCCAGCTTACAAATCGTTCTACTCCGTTCTGCTCTACGCAGGTTGCACCCCCATGAAATGTCGGAAGACAGATGTATAAATAGAGGTGGCCTAGGAAGCGAGCAGAACACATCAATTCTCAGCTCCAGATTGAACATTTTTCCGATTGCTAAGTTGCTAGATTTACCTTGAACCATCTTTTGGTCTTCTCCTACCACCAGAATCAATATGGTTACAGTCGCAGTCGCCGGAGGCTCTGGTAATGTGGGCCGCACCATCGTGGATGCGTTGAAGGAGAGCCCAAAACACAAGGTCATTGTCCTGGTGCGCAAAGTAAGCAGCTGTCACTATAGATTCTGGGTATTTCTGCGATTCCTTACCAAAAAATTCCATAGGAATCCAAGGCTCAGGAGATGGACGTCCCTGTCTTTGCTGTGGACTATGGCGATGTCGAGTCGGTCTCTCGTCTCCTAGAGACAAACAACGTCCAC
>JAABUK010001692.1_pt1 | contig 41438 bp, 65 predicted proteins | sample 5559141 | NCBI WGS metagenome assembly JAABUK01 (sample SAMN10711869, study PRJNA513367) | rock metagenome | isolation source: Antarctica rocks | place: Antarctica: Victoria Land, Pudding Butte nord | collected 2016-01-03 | reverse complement strand
GAAATACGCCATGCAGCGCATTCTCATGGCTGGCCATGATGATGAGGTTGCCAGTGTCGGTAGCAGGCTGGCAGGCTACTTTGAGGTGTTTCACAATCTGATGGTGAAGCGACTTGAGGAGATGCTACATGGTGATGATGCCAGGATGCAAGTCCTGTCAAGGGAGCTAATGGTGCGAGCTGTAGGCGTGTCATGAAGGCTGCACATAATGTACTTATGCATTCTCAATGATTCCTGTGCCAGATGTATGCTCTACGGCCATGTGACATTCTCTGTTTAAAGTCATAGCCGCAGCCCATTGCAAAGCCCTGATGGCTGTGTTAAATGAATTAAATAACGACGCACAGCCATGCAGTGACATAATTGCTTCTGCAAGCCCATAGCCTGCCAGATGTTTGCACCAAATGCATTAGACATACCTGCCAGTCTGTGCACCGTAAAGTGCAAGGCAGAACCCATGCTCTGGTGTTGAATGCATGACATCTTGTGTTCGTCACGTACTTATTCCCTGAAGCTCTGTTGGGAGCTACAACACAGGCATACTTTATTCAAAGCCAAACAAGCCAGTGCCACTACCAAGCTGTCGTGTTTGCAGGACCTTGCCTCTGCTGCAGCAGTCACTGCATACATCCTCAGCTGTCCCTTGAATGTACAGAAACCTCCAAAGCCTGCTTTGCACAAAGCACCAACTATTGGCCTTTCAGGGCATGATGTGCAACAGTCAGCTCATCTGTGCACAAGCTCAATGGTTACTGCAAAGCTGGGGCAGCAATGTAGCAATTGTGCAAAAAAGCTGTTTCCCTTGCAGGATATCTGCTGCAGCAGCCAGCACACCTATGCGCATGCCCAGCAGCTTCTCAAGGAGCTAGGAGCCCAGCCGCAGGGCGCCAGATTCAAACGGCTGTCCCAAGACATGGAGGTGTATGCTGCTGAGAAGCTGAGCCACCCCATTGCCTGGAAGATGCACCAGTGAGACGCCTGACTTGTGTATCTCTATTTGCATGCAATGGCAGTGACTGCTGTTGCATATTGCATGTCCAGTCTGACCTGCTGGGCTTGCTTGTTGTCGCTGAATTATGCTGACTGGCTCAGGTTGTTATCTCTTCATCAGGAGTACAGTGTGAGCACACCTGTGCAGTAATTGTCTGTCATGATTGGTAGCACAAACCAGTTGGATCAGGCAGCAATGCAGCTCCTATAAAACAGCAGGCCAGCTGTTGACCCAACACATCACAAGGGTGCAGGTAGCGTAGCATCATGCAAATATCTCATGCTGCAAATTTTCATCTGGGCTTGCATACATTGGCAGCAGATACACAGGTTGCGGCATTTCTCTTGCTGGCCAGTGCCCAGCTTCCTAAGCACTGCTGCATGAGCTGTAGTTAGCATCATGCAAACATTCTGTCTTGTAGGTTCTTTCTGGGCTCACACACATCTGTGGCAGATGCAGAGGTTGCGGTGCTGGTGGCTGACCTGCTGGCAGCTGACAAGGGCCACACCCGCAGCCTCATACCCAAGCTGCACAAGCTCTACTGCACGCCCCCTCATGCTCACCAGATACCACCCATGGCGCTGTTACAACATCCCAAGGTATGCACTGTATGCCATGGTGGGCTGCTTGACATTTCCTGCTGCATTGTCTTCCTCAAGGCCATGTGTACACTGCTGCCTACATATTCACTGTACTTCCATGATTTTGCAGCACACAAACACCTGTTGTCTGAATGGACTTCATCAGCACGGGCATATGGTGATGCCAGAGCTTGGAATCACATATATTGTGGACAAGCAGGCATTGATATTGCTGCTGGCATTGCACCCAACAGCAGCAGACAAGGCTGAAGGTTGTATCATCCCCATTACAAGGGCATTTGATGGTGCAGGTGTTTGAAATACTGGTCCAGGGGCTGTTTGAGCCGTCACAGCGCCTGCCTGTAGAGACGCAGCGCAACTATGTACAGCTTCTGGCCACAGCAGCCTCTGCTGTAGATCAAAGGTGAACATTTGATGACTATCACAGTGTGTACAAACAGAACGCGCATGAGTTGCATATTTGAAGGTGACTGACATAGGTCCCAATCCATGACAAAGCAAGTGAATGCCACTTTGGTGGCAAAGTGTGCTGTTCTGCAGTCTGATTTGCACCTTGTTGTCCTTTCATGTTTTGTCTGACACACTTGATCAAGCAAGCAAGCAGGCATTTTGCATTGCACAACAAAGCAGTCAAAGACGGATTGCCCAGCCAAATGCCTGGCCAGATTGCTGCTGCGAGGCAATAAAGCACCACAACTCTGCGTGAACAGCTTGAACCAACTCGATGCTAATAGCCTGTCTGGTTCTGTGACTGCCAAAGCGTCACTGCAGCACATCCCTGATGAGAGACAACTCCCACTGCACTGACATAAACCCAATTTCTTGATGGGCTTGGACATGATAACACGTTCTGCTGTCCTGATGTAGTGGGTTATGTGGTGTAGGCAGGAGAGTGGCAGCCTGGATCTTGCAGAGGTGCCTGGTCAGGTGGCAGCCCTGCAGGGGGCCATCAGCCTTGCCAAGCAAGCAAATGAAGGCCACAGGTTCTCTCCTGCTGAGCTACAGCAGGCAGCACAGCCCCTGCAGGTACCACCAAGCCCTGAAGCACCCTGTCTGTTACAGGTTCTAAATAACAAGCTCTTGCATGCCAGATGCAGCCAACAGGACAGCCTTGGTTTTCAGACATTCATGTCGGACTCATACTGGCCGAATGTTACAAATCACTGAAGGGTTTGTTGTGTGGACCAACTTTCTGATTGTTCCTCATCTGAAAGTCATGACCAGACATGACTTGCCTTGAGTCGGTTTGACTTGACGTGACTTGACTCACAAGTGTTGCAACCATAACAGATAATGTCAGCCCTCAAAGAAGTGATTTGAGATGATTGCAAGGCTCAAAGAAGGTGCCATGACTGTGTGTCTGCTGTCTGCAGGTGCCATGTGCCGCCATGGGGCTGCTATACAGCATGGAGCAGACTCTGCTGGACAGGCGCATCTGGTCCACTGCTCTGGACATGCTGCCTGCACCTGCCTTCCTCACCCTCATGCTTGTCTTGGTCCCCCTGCAGCCCCTCATGCACACAAAGGTCAGCCTCATGCTTGTCTTGGTCCCTCTGCAGCCCCTCATGCACACAAAGGTCAGGCAATGACACCACAGGTCACTGTCTTCTGGATTCCAGCATAAAGGTTGTGGCCACTGCCTTGCCATGTTGAGCAGCAGATTTAAGTAGTTGAGCAGGCTAGACGCATGCAGCTGCACAGGGACTGAGAGCCTTTGTAGCCAGATATATGTCCGCTAATGCTGGCTGCTGCTGCACATCTGGTTGGGTTCGAAAGACAAGGCAAACAGTGGTTTCAGACCCGTAGACCCTCGTATGGAGTAAAGTAGGCTGAGTGCAATGCTGCTGCTTTCCTGCAACAGTTGGCTAGAGAGAGACTACACCAATGACTTGCTGTGCTGCATACCATACCTGCCACAAGAGCAGCGCCGAAAGAGATCATATACTGCATGCAGATAGTTGGTGTCGTGGCTGCTGTCTTGGTAGCCATGGGGTCCAAAACAGATTATGGCACGGGCTTCCTGGACCTGGTGGTGTACCTGCTACAGCAGGGCTGCGTGGGCCCTGTGCTGGCAATGATCTCCAACTGGGCGTCCTCTGGTTCTGCAGACCCACTCCTGGTCCGACATTTCATCTTCAAGACTCTGGCTGTGTGCGGCCCTCCCTACTCAGCATACTTCACCAGCATGCTCTTGAGGTGAGCTGTGACGTTCCTGAAGCCTGTGTGACATTTTGCCTGTGTAGCAAGTCTGGCAACAATAAGACTGTCTGTTTGGATTGGAGATACGACTTTGTTAGGCGGTGTGGTGTGCGTTGTTATTCATATGGCATGAGGTGGTGTTGTCACTGCACATTGCTGCATCACTATGCCTTTAGTTGCCTCAAGACCCAATGTTATACATTGGGGCTCACAGGGCAGCCCAACATACCCTTGTTTCTACAAGTCGATGCTCAAGGAGGTTATGTTTTCTTTTCTAGGTTGATGCTACGGTGCGGCATCAAAAGGGGGAGGATAAAAGATGATGTTGAGCTGAAGCAGTTACAACAGTTTTGGGCATTTGCCGGTGATGCAAATTTCAGCCCTCCTTTAGGGCAGCAAGAGGCAGCTATGCTGCAGCAGCTTGGCAGCATTAGGTAGCATGGCAACATGGGCCACTCAAATTCCTGCAAAAAGGCATGCATGAACAGTGCAACAGAGCAGCATGTGCTGCACAAAGCTGGTTCAAGCTGACACAGTGTCTGCTTTGATGTAACCCAATGTGTCTCTGCTTTACTGATCTCACAATGGTTGCATGCAGAACATCAGGAGTGTGTCAACTTGCTGTTGCTTGCTGGCGGTGACTGGTGTTGAATAGAGTAACTGTTTGTCTATGTGTTAAGTTGCCCAACATGAATCTGTCTGCCTTGCACCTCACTGGGCATGTGGGCTTGTTGAAGACGTCCCCTGTTGTGACGCAGCAAGATCAGTGATGTGGCAGGTGAAGCCTTATAGCTACGTGCTTCATCACAACGGCCAACGCTCACGCTTCCTGCTATTACAGTCCTCAAGTGCGGTGCATCATCCACAGCAAGACAACAAAGCAGCCGTTCTTCAGATGTAGCCAGTGTAAGGATGCAGACGTTGAGTGCACATAGACCAAAAGCGCATGTTGCAGTACTGGTTTGCATTAGTCTGCAGACCCACCAAATCGGCAAGGCTGTCCAACAGAGTCCCAAGCCACCACCAGGCCCGATACGCCATCAATACTGTTACATCAGCAATATCTCAACGGTACTGCCGACCGCAGCAATGTGCGCCGAAAGCAGAGCGGACATGAACGCAAGCTCTACAGAGGTGATCAGGCGCAGCAACGACAGAGCGGAGCGAGCCTGCGAACACTTATATGACTCGTAGATCGGATTGGCTGATCAGTCCCATACTCGCCCTTTCCCGCCTTGTGATCCAGGATGTTAAAGGGAGACCCTAAAAGTAGGTCAGGCCATCAGCTCGGCAATGCAGCCCTTCCAGCTCTTCAGCTATGGCGGCATTGGCAATGCAGCAATAGCGGGAGCAGCAGTGCAGCTCTGGGATCTCAGCGGCAGCAGCAGCTCAGCTGGTACAGCTCAGCGGCAGCAGCAGCTCAGCTTTTACAGCTCAGCTGCACCAGCAGCGTAGCAGATTACAGCAATATCGGCTCAGACAGCCTTGCAGCCCTAATCAACAGCCTTGCAGCCGTGCAGCCTTGCAGCCATGCAGCCATGCAGCCCTGCAGCCATGCAGCCCTGCAGCCATGCAGCCCTGCAGCCATGCAGCCCTGCAGCCATGCAGCCCTGCAGCCCTGCAGCCATGCAGCCTTGCAGCCATGCAGCCTTGCAGCCGTGCAGCCATGCAGCCCTGCAGCCTTAGTCAACAGCCCTTCAGCCTTGCAGCCCGATAAACAGCAGAAGTAGCATGGAGCTTTGGATACAGATCAATGAGCAACATGTATGATCTTTATAAAATGTCTGGTTATGTTCAATTTTGCATTTGCAAACGTTGAGGAGTTCGCATCCATTCGTTACAGGAGTTCTGCATGTTTGCAAATGCCTAGTGTACAGCTATTACCAAATTGCGGTCAGCTTGCAGATCTCTTCCCCTGAAGGCCAGTGATGAAGATGTAGTCAGTACAGCAGCATATGGGTCTGCAAACAGTATGTGCATGCTGACGAATTGTGGCTTGATATATTCTGACTGATCATTGTCGTGGTTACCTCAAGACGAGCCAGATTTTGCCAAAGATGACATCCCAGCAGAATGACTGAGCCTATACATCCCTCTGACTTGTCTGGCAACACGCATTCAACAGCATGACACACGCAAGTTGCTCAGACCGTCTGCATTGCTTGTGCATATGCTGCAGAGGTAATCAGCCATTCTGCAAATAGCCAACGTTGCAATGACTTGCAGGGCATAGTCTATTGAGTTGGCGCAAGAGATTGAGCAATAAGGGCATAGTCTCCAAGAGTCAAATGCCCAGTTCTTGCCGCAAGTGCCCCTTTGTTGCTGTATCACACATGTGTTGTGGTGTGACTCCTCCACCAAGTGCTATGTGGTGATCCTGAGTGAGGCATGCTCTGTAAGTCATCAGGCCACCTTTCCTCTTAAACAAGAGGTTCCTCTTGAACAGTTACTACAGCTGTGGAACCAGAACCCAGTTCCTGCAACATGACACATTTATACAGTTGCCATGGGTACTTGCAATACTGCAGGCATAATCACAACTTGTTTTGTACCGAAGAATCTGCAGCTGTTTGTTCTATCCAATCTCTCAAAGGGTCTTGGTCCAGGCTAAGTCCAAGAAAGCCAGCAAATATGCCGCCTAGAAACGAGACTGGCTCCTGCAGGTCCCAGCACGCCATTGCTGGTGGTAATTTGCGCAAGGCAGCCTCTCACCAAACTCAAGTCTTTCAAGGGCTCATGTCTAGTGGGTGGCAAGTGCCTACCTGCCAAGCAGCTTTGTTCAGGTCCAAGTTGAGGAACACTTTTTCTGGACCTGTGCTCCCGGCTGTACTTGACGTCGCAAGCAACCGTCCCTGTCTCGAGCGACTAGCCGTGCACCGTGAGACCTGCAGCAGAGCAAGCTTACTTTGTCAGGCAACAAAGCTGGGAGGATCGTTCACTCGACCGTACTGACGACGCACCTGCAAGTTGCCTTGAGGCTGAGACGCGACTGCTCGATGAGCTGGTCTGATGCTGGATAAGCTCAACACAATTTGAACTGCCATGTCACGGGAGACTGACCTGCGCTCAAAGCTTTCTTTGTGACCACAAAACGCAACGCCACGCTCCGAAACCACATGCGAACAGCTCACCTCAGCGCTCAATTCAAACATGTATTGCAGGTCGGATTCAGCCCGTGCCGGTTGGAGTGCATGTATGGAGTCCAATCTTGCTCATTTCACATTGCAACAGCTTAAGTACACAGACTGCATGTGCAATTCGCAATGAAATGCTGGGCAATGCTGATGTACATAACAATTGCAATGAGAAGACATGACAGACACTTGCAACAAGCTTGGAAAAATGATTGCATCACACCCAATATACATGAAAGCAAAGAAATCAATAAGAGCAAAATACTTAGGAGGAAAACTACAATCTGACAGTTCCGTGCTGAGAAAGCATTTCTGCAGAGCTAGTTTGGTGCACAGTGCACTCACGCCCTAGCAAGCCTACCCGCTTCACTAACATCACATAGCTGGATGAACCAAGTGTCTCTTTGCATTCACTTTGCATTCAAACGTTGGGTTTATTGGCACACACAGCGGCTCACAATTGCTGTGAGAGGCAACTAGGGTCTGAAGTGATGACTATTGACAGCAGAAAGCCTGCTACAAGACTGCACATACTTGTCACATCTCTCCTATGCTGCAGTTGTGACTGAATTAAGTCCTTAAGTCCTAGCATGGATCAAGTGCACAAACTCGTTGTTGGCTACCAACTTGGAGTTCATGGTGGTGGTCCCATAGTTGGCAGCATGGGCGGTTGTGTTGCCTTCGTGACAATCATCTATACCATCAGCACCGATGCCCTCCTCATCTTCTTCAATAATGGTGGGGAGTGACTGACCCCTAGGCATTTCGTTCAAAAGGAAGCGGATCTGATTAGCATGCTGTGGAAAGTTCTCGTCCGCCCAAGAAATCAGCCACAATCTAGCCATAGTTCTCAAATTAGTCATCAAGTAAACCAAAAGCTCCTTGACACCCAGCATGATACGCAGTGTGGTGCAGCCTGCACATAGATAACATATTACTATATAATCATGCTACGTAGTCAAGACGACGGAGTTTGGGGGTCTGCTGTAGATGGCAGACTTGTCAAAAGCACAGCTACACGTGTTAGTCTGCTGCACTGACATTTCAGGCAGGGAGGCATACCTGCTATCATGGTGGCAATTGGTGGCAAAGACAGGGCTCCAACCACAGGAAGGATGAAACAGCAGGCAAAAGCTGAGAGAAAACAAATTCCTACACAAGCAAGCATCAACGCTGAGCAAACCAAAAACCACATCGAGCTTTTGATTACTTATCACAAGGACTACCTGACCAAATAAGGGCAGCACACCCCAGAGGTATTGCCATCCAGCCCATATTCTGCAGCCAAGCAGCATAAGGCCACTGAGTACGCGCCAGAATACTCATGTCGTACCCGTCAAGACAAGGCGTAACTTCTTACCAGCCATTTGATGTAGTCTTGGCTGTCCCCAAGCAAAGCTTGCGGCCAAAGAGAGAACTCCAGCTGAGGGGCTTTCAGTTGGGGCTCGTGCAAGTGTGCTTGGATGAGGGCACCTTCCAATCGATCAGCGAGCCTGGTGGCGGGACTGAAAAACGCACCAACGAAGCGCAAGACGCATGTGGTTACCCCACCAGCGAAGCCCACCAAGTCCATACCAACAGATTGGATGAGTCGATTGCCAAGCATCGTCTCACTCACTCGGGCGAAAGGAATGTGCTGGTCTATGACGCAAGTCTACAGGTAACGTGGATCTGTCTCAGCGGCCGTGAAAGGTCGTCTGCGGCTATCACTGCGCGGTGTCGGAGTGAAACTTCCTGCGATGACTTTATTGGCACGGCATGCTCAGCTCAGAGTCCTGCTGAGTCAGAGAGGTCACGAGGTCAGGGCTGCAAGTCAGTCTTGTTTCCTTAGTGGTATGAATCCGATGATCAGTTCCCGAAACTGCACTCTTCAGCAAAGCTCGGTAACTGTCGGGATCAGTGTGTACATAGAGCTAACTAACAAGTCAGTGTGGTTGGCTGGCCAGCTGGCCTCTTTTGCATTGCACGTTTACAACACACTGAAATTATACACATCCGCACGCACGTGCAGCAGAGTGTTGCTAGTCACAAATCTAAATAACCGACTTTCTGCATAGCACATCTAGCCAGTCTTGAATTTGAGCTTGACCTTGAGCCCTGTTCGTTTGATTGGAGGTCTGTCAACAGAGGGTACATGCTCCTGCTTGACTGTAATGTGCTGATGCTGAGCTGCAAAGTCACTGCCATCAGCATCTCTTGCACCTGCTGCATGGTAGCTAGCAGTTTGGCTAGGACCAGCATCAAATTGACCATCGCCATAGCCAGTGTGATGCTTCTGTTCTGTGTCATCAGCCTGAAAGCCCTGCCACCCTGACTTGACAGGCTCTGCCTTTGGCTCAGGCTGATTATCCCAGCTGTAAGGTTGAGCAGCAAGACCGCCTTCAGGAGTGATACTTCTAGATCTGTTGGCTTTTTTTGCTGCCCTAGCAGTGCCATGCCCTGGGATTGAAGGGGCCTCACTGACAGCCCTGCTGGAATTACCCTGCCCTGTGTTGGTGGCCTCATCAGCCAGATTGGCATCTGCATGCCAAAGCGCAATTTCAAGCAACAAAGCAACATTTGCATCCAATGAGCCAGCTGAGATTCACTGGCATGCATGGCATCAGCCAGTTTGTACAGCATGCATCAAGTTTGTGAATTTACTCTGTATCAACAGTCTGCACCTGCGTTGTAAACATCTTGGCAGGGGGCCAGTGCTGTTGCCACAGACAGACAAAGAGACACTCAGTCATGATGCACTGCACGCAAGCGATTTATCAGATGCAGCGTGCAAGGTGTAACGAAGTTACCTACTACTTCTTCTTCCATGTCATCTTCGTCGCCAAGGGGATCCTCATTGCCATCTTCTGTGTGGCTCTCTGTGATACCAGACACCTCTGACTGCTGCACCATGCTTTGCTGGCCTGCCTGGTGCCTCTGATCCTCTTCATCCTTCAGCAGTACCTCAGCAGAGCGCTTGACCCCCCGAGCCTGCCTGTCTTGAGCCGCCTATGCACATCAGATTGTGAGGTAATGACAGGCAAAGGAGGTCGACATGAGTGAGCAGGATGCAACAGATTACTGAGAGCTGGAGAGATGAGCTGCACGAGGCAAGTACAACGGCAAGTAGTTCTCTGATATATTGACCAAGTTGAACAAACTCTGCTTTTCAGAACATGGTTGATGACTTCCAAGACTGCCAAATAAGTTGCAACAAACAGGGCTGTAAGCATTAGCTATCTTGCATGCATGGAGTTGTTCAGCTAACCAAGCAGCAGCACCTCAACACTCGATACTAAAAACATGACAGCAATCACCATTTGGAAGCCCGCAAAAGGGCAAAAGTCATTGATTGAGTCAGACCAATGAGGTCAGAGGTCATGCTATAGTGAAGCTAGCACACCTGAGAGGCATAGTGCTGAGTCTGCAGCACAACAGGGCGGCGTGCCTGGCCATTTGCAAGACCAGGCACATTGGCCATGGCTGCCATGTCAGCAATGAGGTGAGGCTTGTGCTTGCTGGTAGCAACAAGAGTGTCATGCACATCCTGCTGGTCAAACAGCAACCACTCTGGCACCTCACCCATACCTGTAGCAAACTTGAGTCTGATGATATCAATGGCAAGCAAGAAGTGGTGCAGAAATCAAGGCTTTGTGCTTGCTGGTAGCCATCAGTATCGCTGACAAAGTGTAATCTCTGCAGTCAGCCGCAAGCTCCTTTGCACGTGCTAACAAACTTGCTACAGCACTTCTCAAACAGTGATGTGATGTGATGTGATGTGATGTGATGTGATGTGATGTGATGTGATGTGATGTGATGTGATGTGATGTGATGTGATGTGATGTGATGTGATGTGATGTGATGTGATGTGATGCATACAGGTGATGCTGCATCTTAAATTTCACTTGCACGACGGCAGCTGACAAGACTTCTGCTGCCACTTCACATGGAAAGGACTATGCTTTCTATTTGGGTAGGCGGGCTCACCCATGGGTTGGCTGGTAGCATCCATTTCAGCGTCAATGGCTCGGAAGGTGGCCAGCTCTGCTGGGCCACGGGCCAGGCGCACGTTCAGCTCATCATCTGTGGGCACCTCATTGTGGGCTTTCTGCAGATTCTCCTCATCCTACATCCACGTACCTTTCACTCAGCATGGCTGTGACAAACCTTGCTGACAGTAAGGTTAACACAAAGTCATCATGTGCAATACTGAGCAATGTAATGCTGCATCAGCTATGGGCATTGCCCTCTGCTCAAAATGTTGCCTGATAGTGTAGGCGCAACCAACTCTGCCAGCCATGACAAGGGAGGGAGCACTGCTGGTGATGATGAATGTGGCCACACCATGAGGTGAATTTGAGCAAAGGGCGGCGCCTGCAGCTGATGCATTGGCCACGTCTCAGGATTGCAGCCAGCAGCCTTGCTTGTCAACAAAGACATGTCATTATCAGCCATGTGGTTGCCGTACATTATAGCCAGGTCTTTCGTATACATACTTGAAGGAGGGCTTCCAGGGTTTGCTTGCGCTCCTCCATGCTGGTCTGCATGTCAAAGCGGCCGGCGTCAATGACCTCATTGGCCATGTCAATCTTCATCTTCTGGATGTTGTTGCGCACCAGGGACTCTATGCTGTCTGCATACCGCCGCTTACGAGCCGTGCTGTAAGCTGCCTGCAGCCACACATGTAACAACTGTTGACTGTTCCAAGATATGCATCAGCTGATTTTCTAGGCGTCTGACCTGTTAGGGTCTGATACACTGTGGGTACAGTGCTCACTGTATTCCTCACTGTTAGCAACACCATAGTATGTGGGCAATCTGCAAATAGGCAGTGCATGTGTGTGGTGCCATGAAATTCTGCATGGGCCTCACACTCACACAAAGCACACAGGATTGAAAAGGGATTGTATACCTTGCTGTGCAAACGTGATAGATGTGCACAGACTGGTTGTACAGCTCTCTAAACTTTCCAGACAAGTCTGCTGCAGAATGCATTTGTGCAAGCAAACAGAACAGGTGCATTTCAATCAACAGCACAGCATCAACAGGTCAGCATATAGCACAGTTGACTGCCATGCTGCTTGGCAATGCCCACCTGTGCATCATACATGGAGTCATCAGGGGCATCTGCAACAGCCTCAAAGTGGATCACGCGGACCTCCTTGGTCTGCCCAATCCTGTGGGCCCTTGCAATGGCCTGCTCCTCGTTCTTGGGGTTGGGGTCGGGGTCATACACCACCACTGTGTCTGCTGTCTGCAGGTTCAGCCCCCTGCCTGCCGCCCTTATGCTCAGCAAGAAGATGAAGACCTCGCTGTTGGGGGCATTGAAGCGCTTAATGGCGGTCTCCCTACGACGTGAATCAGCCGTGATGCTAGCATGGAAATATGATGTGCGATTCCAGTCATGCTAACATTCCTGTTACTAGCTTGTTATCTTGTTGAGCAGGTATGGACAGGTATGAGTGATATCTGCAGGTATGAACTAACATCATCTTGGTCCATACGTAATGTCATGCTGTCATGCTGCATACAGAATGTGGCAACAGATGTGCAATGCTTTGCAATTAGGCTGTGCACAATGGGTCACCTGTCTTCCAGAGCAGTCCCGCCATCAATTCTGGCATACTGCATGGCCTCAGCCCCTTCTGCTCCAAAGCGCCTCCACCTGATGTAGGCCTCCAGCAGGTCCAGCAGCCGTGTCATGGTGCTGAACAGCAGCACTCGATGACCGGTGCGGTGCAGCTTGATGAGCAGCCGGTCCAGCACACACAGCTTGCCACACTGCCGCAGCAGCTCTGCCTGGTCAGCCCCGTAGTCGGGGGGGTAGCTCAGGGCCGGGTGGTTGCAGACTTTGCGCAGCTCCATGCATTTGTTGTTCAGAGGGGCGAAGTTGTGGCGGTGGGATTTGCCGATGCGGGGGTCAAAGGGGGAGAGGCGCAGGGTGCCTGTGGCTTTGACCCAGTCATAGACCACGCTCTGGTAAGCGGTCATGGCCACATGCACAGTCAAAGCCACCTGCACCACCATGGGTATTTGTCTTTTGCGTAGCTCTTCGCAGTCTGTCTGTCTTTGCATTGCTTTTGAGAGTCAATTTGTCATCTGGGTGTAAGGGGTGGACGTAGAGCAGCTAAAAGACACAGGTTGTATCAGATACATGGGTACAGCAGCTTCAGCTCAGATAACAACAGCATTACCTGTTGGCTGTGATAACAACAAACAGGCAAACTACATATGATTGACCGAACAGTGAGGATGCTGCAGATGCAACCAGCAGGCCCATGAAGTGAGTATGCAGACTGCGATGCTGCTGCCTCCTGCAGCAGCTTGTCATGCACATTGTGCTGAGGCATGCAAAGCCTGCATGCTCCAATGACAGATATTTTGAAAACCACGCTGACATGGCAAGAGCCTACCCTTGAAGGCAGCTTACAATCCACATCTTGCACTTGGCATCCGCCACAAAGGGTGACAGCATGTGTCTATCTTAGACAGAGTTATGCAACCATGTGATGCAGCCATGTGATGCAGCCATGTGATGCAGCCATGTGTATGACAGTTACCTTGGGGGGAAGCTTGCCCTCAACGTCTTGTACTTGGCGCCTGAGCATGAAGGGCTCCAGGATCTGATGCAGTCTGTGAATGACAACCACTCGCTTCTCCATGGCTACATCATCCTCCCCTCCGGCCCCGGGTGCAGTCTTGCCGAAGCTGTCCCCAAACCACTCTGCAAACTGATTCTTGTCATCAAACACCTGAGCAGGGCAGGAAGGGTACAATCAGATTGGCAGGCGTATGTGCCAGGAACGCAGCACTGCAACATTCAAGGTGCAGAGCTTGGAGGCATGCTGTACAATTTCTGTGCGCCACACACTGTTCTGAGAGGCGTCCAGTACACATCAGGCAAAGTCTGAGCAGTATGTCTTGTTGTAGGGACACAACCTGTTGTTACAGTGTATGAACTAGCTGCTTCACAAACATCATCAAAGCATATACATCATGTAATGCTATGCTGATCTGCAACAAATTGACCAAATAATGGTCTCACTGACTTTCACATGATATTGCACTAGCACAGGCCCACAGCTCTTGGTTGCTATATCACACATCATTGCCTATCCATAACACGGGAAAATCTGGTGCACAAGAACCTGGACCCCAAGAATTTGGTTATCATACCTTGATTGTCATGATGTCAAAAGTCGCTACATCAAAAGATCACTGTATACAGACGTATAATCTGCTGAAGCATACACAAGCAACAGTTCAAGGCCGCCACTCAGAAAGTCAAGCTGACATTGCTTTTGTGCTGCGCAAAACCCTTGCAGCACATCTGTCCCCGCCACTTACGTCGGGCAGTAGCAGGTTGAGCAGGCTCCACAGCTCCTGCAGCTCATTCTGCAGGGGGGTGCCAGTGAGCAGCAGGCGGCGCAGGGTGGTGAATCGGTCCAGGTCACGGGCCAGCTTGCTCTGCCTGTCCTTCATGCGCTGCGCCTCATCAATGATGACGTACTTCCACTCCACCTGCAGGCCATTCACATACTCTAATAATAACAGTATTAGTAATAATAATAGTAATAGTAAAAATAAAAATAAAATAAGTAACATACTTGGCCAGCAGGCATCAGGTACGTGCGACGCAAGTCAGTTCTCTCCAGACAGGCTTGTTCAGGCTTGCTCTGTGGGAGAACATGTAAGTACTGGATTTTCATGGGGAGTACACGTCACAGACTCAGGATGGACACGCTGGTCTGGTGCAATGCTCAACTCTAACCTTTGCAAGCCAGCCAACAGGTGAGTTTGGCACGCTGGCAAAGCTTGAGCCTAGCGAGGCAGTCAGAGCAAAGGCACAGGCAGCCAGGTTGCTGGGCTTTGGTTAACAGGCAGTGGTACAGTGATTATTGCCCCTGAAGTCCCCAGCAGCTTGCACAGCAGCAATGAGGTACTGTGGGAGACACCAGAAGTACAAAGACAGGGAGTGGTAAAAACATCACAATGTCACAGACGTTGCCCATCATTGTGGGGCATATCTAGCGTATGATGCTAGGCCTTGGAGCATACGAGCTGACAATGCTGAATAACGCTGATCAGGCCAGCCATGAATATCACTTCCCATCACCGATTATGAAGAATTATGATGAATTACAATGATTTTCATATGTTATTATAGTTGTTATTATCATCATCAGCACTGTTGTGATTACATTGAAGAGAACAGCCAGATATGATGAGAGATGTCAGCACACTTGGCAGTGTTGCTTACCTTTGAAAGCTTGGCCCTGTCGCGCATGATGTACTCATACGTGGTCACCAGCACATTGAACTGCAGTGAAGACACCTCTTGAGCAAACTTGCGCGCCCTCTCCTCCTTCTGACCCACGTAGTAGACGCAGCGCACACTGGGCAGCCACTGGTTCAGCTCAGACTTCCAGTTGACCATGACTGCATTGGGTACAATGATGAGGTGGGGGCCGTAGTTGTTCTTGTGCTCCATGAGATAGGCCAGCAGCGCCATCACCTGTGCATGGGGCAAGAGGCTTCACATAGACTGCAAACATGGAGCATGAGGCTTTACACGGACTGCGCACATGGGGCATGAAGCTTTTGACAGACTGCGTACATGGGGCGTGAGGCTTCACACAGACGGCCAGTCATTCAATAATGCCAGCAACCATTGGCTACTGCAAGCATCTATGGACACTGCATGTGTCATCACAAGAGACCAGACGATTGTACAATGTGGGGCCAGATATGGGAGCTGTTCTATTTATGGAACATGCAAAACAGCACAACCTGCTGCTATAACAACAAATGATGACAAGCCTGCGCGCACTCTTCACACCGTACAAGTATGACACTGCACACATGTGCCTAAGTTTGTCACTTGCAAGGAGATGCCATTGCCTGAAAGGCCATGGGAACAAAGTGCACGCATGCAGCCAGGCACTGCATTACAAGCTCATGCATTGTACACACCAAGGCCCTGGGAACAAAGTGCATGCAGCCAGATACTGCATTACTAGCTTATGCATCGTACACACCTGCACAGTCTTGCCCAGGCCCATCTCATCAGCCAAGATGCCATTCAAATGGTTGTTGTACAGGGACACCATCCACTGCAGGCCCACCATCTGGTACTGCCTCAGCTTAGCGCCTGAAGGGGGCTTCAGCATGCTGGGCTGGCTTCGCACAACCTCTTCTACAGAGTGGGCCAGGCTGTAGTAGCGGCTCTGTGCATCACCAAGGCCGGAAGTGGAGCTCTTGGCTGCATCGCTGGAGGCTGCAGTCTCCTGCATTGCCTGCGTGGCTGCTGCCTGAACCTCGTCCTCTGTCATGCCCTGCATCGACCACATGTACCCACATGGACAACGCTGTTGCATGGCAAATGATGGGATGATGTGCCTAAATGCATGACGTTGTTGCATGACAAGGGGTGGCATGACGTGCCTGAATGATGTTCTGGAAGCATGGAGATATTCTTGCTGACCTGAGTCCAACATATTCTGAACCCTTTGCATCATGTACATGCCTTGTGCAAGATCATGAAACATGACCTAGATGGGTGTTGCTTCTAAACAATCCAACCACGCAGAAGTCCTCCACTGTTTGCTGCGCTAGTGGCAAGTGACGTCCATGATGTCGACCATGCAGGCTCCAAAGATCAGCATGTTTCAATGGTGTTCGGTTGGAGCTGCAGATATAGCTGCCACACACGCTGCCACTAGAAGGGTCACCAAAAATGACACAGGCTGTTTTGTACATTAATGCGATAAAGTCATTGTCCACAAAGATGTGGCTCACAAATGCACAGTCTGCTTGACACCATAAGCACAGTCTGCTTGTCAATACATGCATAGAAGCACAGGGTTACCCAATCAAGGCACCAGATGAATCACAGTTGCAAGGAGGCAGTAGCAGACCTGAGCTCTGGCCTCTGCCATAGCTTGGGCTGCAGCCTCACTGGCCTCCTGGCTCAGCTTCACGCTGGCTACCTTGCCAGCCAGCTTGTGCAGGTAGTCCTCAGTGTCATCCAGGAAGCGGTTGATGACCTCGTACTTCTCACTGGCCCCTTCAGGGCCCTTCTGCTTGGCCAGCAGCTCCTGATAGGCTTGCCAGTCGTGTGCCTGTAAGGTCGCATTAGCTCTTTTCAATCCCGAAACGTGTGTTTTAGTTCAGAAACATCATCCTTACTCTGAATTCTAAACTCAGAAACGTCTGGAGACAGGGAAAAGGTGTTTCTGCATTGTGGAGATGTTTCAGGTAAAGATGCTGACCAGCAAGAGATTTGGCCATTGCTTCTGTCCGGGACAAGAATGTAAGACGACAATGCTTTCAGTGGATTGAGTGAGGGACTTCAGCTGCATGAGTTCAGAGCACTCTAGACGAGACCCCAATGGCGTACCACTGTAAGCTTAGACCTGGTGAGTTCGGAGCAGAGAGAAGAAGAACAGATAGTCAGCTGGTAAGGTAGAGGATGGATGCTGTCATGTCAGGTGCTTTCAAGTGGTGTATCAGCTAGCATCACAAGCAGGACTCTCTGATGATCAGGCGGATAGCACAATGTAAACCTGGAAGACACAGCTGCACGCAAACAGCATGGTTCCCGGGGAACCTCCCTCTGTCCTGTATGTTCCCCAGAAGCATAGGAGGTACAGGCTATCTGTGACATCCACACTTGGCCTCACACAGCTTCAACATCCAGTAGTGCTGTGATAGGGCAAGAATAAGCAGATCTGGAGGTGCTACATCTAGAACACACACACTTGTGTACAATGAGACAGGGCTTACCTTCAGTGCATCCATACGCCTGCCCTTGTCATCGTCTTTGGCCTTGTGAGCGTCTCGGGCCAGCCTCTCATGCGTTTTGCTCACTGCTCTGTTCCTTGCCAGGCGTGACTCACGGCTGTAGTTGCTGCGCTCCTGGAGGGTGCTGCGGAACAGCTTGATCATTCTGGACCTCTCAGCAGCCATGTCAGCCTTCTTCCTCTCGTCCTACAGTAACATTATTTGCTACATCATCGGTCACAGTGTTGACATGCAGGGTTTACATGTCTGATGCACATGAGCAGTGTTTGTCTGATTGTAATAGCTATGCAAAAGCCATGTCAGCCTTCTTTCTCTCATCCTACAGTGAGATTGTGGGTCCCATCTTGGGTCAAGGCTGTGCAGCCACAGCTTGCCCGCAATGCACAAGGCTGTGTTGACATGCAAGGCTCATCACGTCTGATGCACATGAGCAGTGTTCTGATTACAACAGCTATGCATAAGCCACATTGGGGTTGTTCTGTCATTCTGCAGTGACACTGATTGTCGCATTGGTGGTCACGGCTGTGCAGCCGCAGCTTGCTTGCAAAGCACAATGCTACATTAGCATGCAAGGCTGGTCATGTTTAATGCACATGAGCTTGAATTCCATTACTGACAGCAGCTATGCAGAAGCTGAACTAAGACTCATAGGCATGACTCCAGTGACACCCCCGAGGAGTCCCACAGGGTTCTGCAATACAGCTCTTGCAACAAGGGTGTTATATCCAAAAGAGCAATTTTAGGCTACACACAAAGATATTGCGCTGACTGGAGTCAGCGTCAAGCCCTTATAGCATATGCAAAAGCATCAGCCTATTTGTTTCCTGGCCACAAAAGCTATTATGCATCATGGCACAGCGACAGGGAATCAGCTGACCTGCTTGATGATCTCAATGCGCTGCCTGAGGCAGTTGCGCACAAACTTGCGGTAGTTGCGGTCACTCAAGCCCTGCACCTCTTCTTGTTCCTTCTCCACTGCTGCACGTAGCCTGGCCTGCTCATCTGCCAGTTTCAGCATGCGCACCTCTAGCAGCAGCTTGCCTTTGCCCATCTTCCCATCCACCTGCAGATTCACTTTGCCAAGTAAGGCATACTGTTTGAGGCTGTTCCCCTTGGATTTCTGCTGTTGCCTTGGGTGAATCTGCTGTGTCTGCAGTCTCAAGCACATGACTGCAAATGCATACACTACTGCGGGCTCACTTACGGATTCACCAGCTGAAGTAGCTGCAAAGCAAAGCAGGCCATCAGCACTGTCTGGCCTATGTGGAAAATCTGAAATTGTCACTGCAATCATGCAAAGGGATCTCAACAAGCACTGTCTGTCTCAGAGGCCTGTGAGAATCAAGTGTGCCTTGCAGCCATGACACATACAGAGATGCAACCAGAAGCCCTCACTTGATGGAAGCCGGGCAAGGGATTGCTGGCAAGCTGTGACTCAAGATCTGCTATGCGGGCATGCCGCCTGCGTAGGGTCATAGTACGGTACTCCTGCGCCATGAGCTGTGCAGCATCGTACCCCAGCTGCATGAGGGGGAGCTGACCCATAGGGGGACGCTGAGGCACAAACTGACCCCCACCCCGCGGGGCAGACACAGCTGTGAAGATTGGGCCTCTGTCCTTCCCCACAGGCGCTTGTACCTGAAACAAAACATTGGCATTGCAACACACCTGTTCAACATCAATCTTGGTACATCTTGAGGTCTGCTTGACTACCTAACATGAGTGTTTTTGAAACCGTATTCTATTGTTATGCTTGCTGCAGAGCTCCCCTCATGCAGATCACGCAAGCCTGCTTATGAATGTTACCTTTGCATAACACAGAGCGCTCACAATGCATGAAGCAGACGCATGTAAAAAGACATGCTTATGTCAGGGTCATCACCTTGTCCATGACAGCACCTGGCTTCAGCAATAGTGTACAAGGATCATGTACTCACTTTCAACCAGTCAGGCATTAGGTCAACAGTTGCTGATTGGTGTTTTGACATATGATGACCCATTTGAGGGCAAGCTCCATGACTGCCAGCTGATAAGCATGGGCCAAATGCTGTTACCACACAGCTTGCTGAGCATACCCAGAATTCCCGCAACAGAAACATGCAAACTGCATCACAGCACCTTGGCTGCAGCACAGATTTGCCGGTCAGTAATAGCATCGATGTTGCAGAGAAGCTGACCTCAAGCACAGGGAGCTGCTGCTGAGGCGCGTACTGCATAGCCATCTGTGGTCTTGCCTGACCCAGCAGTGCACCCTGGGCTGTAGCTGCTTGCGGTGCGACTCTAGAAGCAACCTGTGCAGCATTGCAGAGTTACAACATCTGACAAGATACAGGAAACAGATGTTCAGGGTTGCTTCAGCACGCTGTGTATGCTGTATTTGTATATGTCACGCCAGAGCAGAAACAGACGATATTGCTATACATTTCTGATGCACTGCAATATGAGACACAAATCCACAGCCGTACACGACGCATGTTGGGTTCGAGACATTTAACCAGAGAAGGCAAGGTCAGGGTGACATGCCTGTCCAGGAGGCCTCATTGGCTGTGTCATTGGACGAGATGCTGCTGAGGTAGCATGCAAGGAACCAGTGCCTTGCACAGGCACAAAGGAGCCATCTGCAGGAGGAGCTTTGATGCCCTGCATCAGATCTGCCGGCAGAATCTTGTCCCCACGCTGCACAGCACAATCAAAAACTTGTGTCAGCTACATATGCAGCCCATGACCAGAACTGCCTACTGCTGAAACTGTAAGACTGCACAGAAAATTGTGTGAATGCAACAGCTGACAGCAGCAGTACTGCATAGGCTTGTTCAAGCACTCAAGATGTATAGTTGCTGCTGAACGTACTTTGATTCTTCTGAAGGCTAAAATCTGGTTCCGCAGGACGTTCAGTTGGTTGTGGGTGAAACCCCGGCCGGCAGAGGTACCAGGTGTGCCTGCAGCTGTTTGTGCATGCTGAGTAGCAGAGGAAGAAGCAGTCTGCATGGTGGCACCTGGCTGCTGGTGGGTATAAACTGCTGATTGGGCAGGCATGTCAGCACGGCCTGCAACTGGGTTCTGGCTGTGTGCATGATGCAGGCTTGGATACTGCTGTTGCTGCTGCTGAGCATAAGTTGACTGCGGTGCAGATGAATAGGCCAGCTGAGGTGGCGCCTGATGCAGTGGAGCATGCTGACGAGGCTGCTGTGCTGCCGAAGGCTGCCATGCGGAGTGTGTGCCTTGAGGCTGGTACTGTGGTGGGTGTGATGCATTAGGCAAAGCAGCTTGTTGGGGGATCTGCTGTTGATATGCTGGTCGAGGCTGCAGGGGTTGGGAGGGCATAGGATATGCTTGGGAGACGTTTGGTGGTGAAGCCTGGTTGCCAATGGAATATGGTGTGGCAGACTGATGCAGCCCAGCCTCGTTTGCTTGATGATTTGGCTGCATGGCCCCAGGGAAAACTATGCTGGCCCAGCCTTAGGCGCAAGAAAGCTGACCACAAGCTTGCCAAAAGACCAGACCTGCTTGAATGACAGCCCTCCAGGCTGCTGTCCAGAGTCCGAAAGGAAAAACAGACCTTGACCTACCAAATGCACAGCAACTGTCAGTTGGGAAAAGCAGCAGTCTTGTAGCCAGCACAGCAGGTCAGGGAGCCTAGGTGTGGCCTAGGACAGGTCACAGAGGCCTCCTGACAAACTAAGCTAGCCCGCTTGCGCACACAGCAGAAGCACACCTTCTGCAGAGCTGCATAATGCTTTACCAAATAGAGTTGCTGATGTTGCAGCCAAGCAGGGCAGTGTGCCCTTGACAACTGTAACGACTTGCAGACCATGATGAGTACTTGAAGGACAAACACCCTCAATGCCACTGCTATGGCTGACAAAGGAACCTGTGTCGCCTGTTTAATTCTCTGCACGCCATGCATAGTGATCTGGCATCACCTGCTGCCGGGTTTCAGCACGGCCAAATTTTGAGAGCGACGCGACAGGCGATGCGTCGAGAATGGTGCTCGACACTTGATCCACTGTGCCTCCTATCTCTCCTCCCGCTTCCTCCTGGGTCTTCCCCTGCCCTCAAGAATACTGTGACTCAACTGCTAATTACGCTCGAATACTTGTACCGTATTCAGGAACTCTGAATTGGGATTAAACATTTGCCATGCTGAGCCCTCATCGACCACTCATCAGTGTTCAGCAAGTACAGATGCTATTCCAACAACAGCAAACCATAAACTGTACACAACATTTCAGCTGCTGAAGTGTGCACGTGAACCATGCGTGCATCTTTGCACATAGTATTCCAATTTGCCTTCCCAACATGGTGTCAATTCCCAATACCGTCATTGATGATTTTGAGGTTCATGTTGAACACATTCCCAACGTTGCCATTGATGATGTTGAGGTTCATGTGAATATCACTTCTCAATATTGTTGAGGGGGAGAATTTAATTTTGTTACATGCATGCTTGGGCAGATGCTGCGACAGCCTCATGATACAACAAAGTTATTGTTGACTACCTGTTGGTCAAGACTGCTGGCAACGCTTTCGCCTGCCTAATCTTTCCTGCACGTTTCTCCTATGGTCTGAGTACTATACTGATGTCATGATACACAAACGTGACAAGGCATGTCAGCCACTTACTGCTACAAAACAATCTACACTACCTGACCAGACCAGACTCTCTTGAGACATGTGTAGTACCCCAAGCAAGCAGTCTGTCTGTCAGTCAAGCTGCTGGTCATTACAGGCTGCCATCAAGTTCTAGCGCTGACAGTAGCATCTCTCTAATATACTGGGCACGGAGCTCAGGAGTGTCCACAACAACTGGCCTGCAAGAACGTCCACATGTTGCAGTGATGTTGCAGCAAATACGCAAGGGATTTGTAACAGAAAGAATGGAGTCTGGCATGCTTTTGCAATTTCTAGTGTAGCTTGCACTCTCTCGTATGACAAGCCATAAGCATGCTCACTTGATCTGTACATGAGTATCCTGTTTGCTCGTGCACGCCTGCTTTGACAGCTTCCCAGCAGCGTCGTCGACCAGGTTGGAACCTGATGTCTTTTCTGCACCCTGTTTTAGCCTGCCGTGCTTGTCTGTCAAGGACGTTTGTCTGTATGCTGAAGGGCTGCCGGACATAGACGCTGCCTTGAGTTTCAGCAGCATGTCTTCTTCTTGCCTGGCAGCACGTGCCCATTCCTGCATTGACAGTTGAGTCTCAAGAGTTCCCTGCTGGGTTTGCATAAAGTTACCTGAACCAAGATGAGAGTGGCAACAGAGACAGCATGATGTATGCAACAGTGCTTACTGTGGACATGCTCTGGCTAAGCGAGCTGGAAGCTTGACTTGATGGGGAAGAGCACAGATGCTCATCAGATGATCGCTGATGCATCAACAGATGCTGTAGCATATCCCTGACTGGCTTGCTGCAGACAGGGCACCTCTGCAAAAACATAGTATTGTTGTGCCCATGCTTGCTGCTGGCAGCAACATGCTGTGCTTACAAAAATGTGAAAAAGAACAGCACACAGCCTCAGAGCGTCAACTGCATGTATGTGTGCCCTTACCACAGAGCGTTGCTGGTATGCATGTTCATCGTCAACGTGCTTGATCAAAGCTTCCAGGTCTAGAGACTGGCCGTAGCAGAATGGACAAAGCATTTCATCACTATCTCTGGTGAGTGATCCCTCAGGAGAGTCTAGCTCTGTACCAGATATTTGCTAAGTTCTCCAAGCTAGGAAGCAATGACACACACCCAAGAGGTACTGAGCCTTTGAAAGGTCTCGCAGTGGTGATAGCTGTACTGCTCAAGCAGTCAATACGGTACCACATACACACCTGCTGAAGCAGACGCAGACGTAGATACTGAAGATGCTGTGTGACGCTTGTCCCGAGGTGCTCTGCACCTGTCCATATCCTTAGGATCTTGCGACAAGCCTGTTCCCAAATGCAACCTCGCAAATGTGAGACGTTGTAAGCATGCGAAATGCCTGTCAGAGCAGCGGTAGCCCGAGGCGAAAGTGCGTCGTGCTGCGACAAGGACTGGTGAGGCTTTTTTGGCAAGATCACGTCAAGATAGTGGTGCGTTGCTTGAAGAAGCACTTTTCCGACTACTGTACGCTCACTTTATGCCTACGCTGCTACTAACACTCAGGCACGACAGGACTCCGAGACACCACTCAACCGCGATATTGGTGCACCGAGCCTATGGAAGTCACAGGCTCTATAACCCCTCGGGACAAGCACAGCCCCACGACAGGCCCCCAGAATTATTGTCAACGTCACATCTTACAAACAAGGCGGTGATTTACCCTGCACTGGTCTTGGTTGTTAACGCCAAATTGACACTCTTGGGTGATTGATCGACAGACTCGTGACGGCTGAGCTGAAGGACAGGATGAGAGTACAATATTGCGACCTTTCGATCAACCAAAATATGTAGGAGCACCTACAGACTTGTAGGCTTGTTGTCAAGGGATTCCAGCCCTGTCTGACTAGCATGCCTGATGAAGACCAGCCAACTTTGGGCTGCAGCAAGTGCCGATATTCTCAACGCGGCTGCAAACGTTGTAAAGATCCAGCATACAATAGCAGAAAGCGTGGCAACTTGACCAGCTGCAGTAAAAGCCGGGCACTCAAAAGGCAATCAAGGCATCATGGTCAGCCAATTTCCCAATCGTCTCACAGCCAAACAAAACAAATTGGCACACAGCCAGAGAAGGCTCCAGGTACTGTCGCTGTTTGCTCCTTTTCTGTTCATTTGTTTGCGCGCTATACGCTGCAACAGTGCACATGTACTGCATCAAGTGCAGCAAGATCTGTGCGCCAAACAGTGTCATCCCAGGCTCACACTGCATGTCTCATATGTGCTTGGTGTATTATGCTCCAGTTATGTGTTTCCACTGCAGAGACCGCCATGGACACCAAGCAAGCTGCAAATCACCAGTTGGCAGTGTCAACTGATCAGCCACTGCCTCTGCCTCAGAGTCAACCAAAAGCACCACCACCAGATAGTGCCGCAACGCTGGCAGACCACCAGGATGCATCAGCACAGTGGGGCGCCAGGGAGCAGCACATGGCCCACAATGCCGGCCAACCAGGTCATGATTGTGCTGATGTAGCTTCAGACCGCCAGGCAGCTGTGCATACTGAGGCTGATGCACAGACATCAGCAACCAAGCCCACGTCAATACGTCAAGCTGATGAGGAGGTAGCGGCAGCAGCAGCTGCTTCCCCTGGTGTGCCATACCCTGGACAGGATCACATTTCATGTGTAGCCCCTATGGCTGCTGAGAAACAGACATTGGTTGCTGACACTGATGCAAGTCAGTCAATGCCAGCTTCTTCATCAGCAACAGAACCAACAGCAGATACTGCTGCAACTGCTCCTAACACTATCAAACAGTCACAGCCACCACCATCTGGTGCTGATGTTGCTGCTGCTGCTGATGCCCATCAGCCAGATGCAACCCCTTCTGCAGCACCTCAGCCAGACCCCCAAGTTGGGCCCTCCTCACAGGCAACAGCTTCAGATTCTCGTCCTTCTTTCCTTTCCATGCTTCAAAGCAAAATGGAAAAGCAGCGTCAGCAGCGGCGGGAGAGCCAGTCTGCTGGCTCAGCTTCAGAGTCTTCATTGTCTTCTGTGCATGCAGCTGGCGCCGTTTCAATGGAGAAGTCAGGACCTTCTGTTGACTCAGGTGCTGCATTGGTCATGCTGATTGTGCTTTGGCTAAGCACTGTGGCCAAGCATTGTTGTTTCTTGGCAGCAGTTTTGGGGGTTGTGGCCTACATGTGGTCAAGCAACACCCTCAACAACAAGCCTACACGCTACAAGGCCAACCACTTCACGCTACAAGGCTAGATTGTGCATTGATACATTCAGTAGACACTGTGTACAGCAAGAGCAATCAGAATCACCCTTTCCCTGTGATTCTTGTAGCATACCACAGGCACTGTGACTTCCCCTGCAGAAGCCAGAAGTGGAAATGTGGTATACCCTGACCTCTCAAGCATCACCAGCAGGTGTGTGTTCCAGGCACTCAGGCACCACAGGCAATGGCAGCTCCACGCCACAAGGTGAAGCAACAAAGAAGGCGCTCAGCCAAGAAGCCTTCCAAGACTAGGGCCTTCCTGCAGCCTGGGGTTGACCCCAGGCAAGCCCTGTGGCACCCTCCTGCCAGTCCCTATGGCTTGATTGAGGAGTACCTGTACCAAGACCCTTGGAAGCTTTTGGTGGCATGCATGCTGCTCAATGTCACTAGTGGACTGCAGGTGAATGACAGCCTGCAACTCTTTCACGTGATAGCCTGCGATATTTCTTGCCAGCAGCACCTATGCTGCATGTAACATGCATGCTGCTGCTGTTGTGCATGCTTGTGAATGCCACAATCACAATGCATGTTTTCAGGCTGTCACTGCGGCTAATGCTGCTCTGGTGCTGAAGTGATGCCATGCAGCTGCTGAGTCAACAGTGTATTTGCTTTGCTTGCAATGATTCACTTGATGGCATTCTAATTAACGAAGAAGAGAGGCATTTTCTTGTTGGTGGCGCAGGACAATGTTTGCATGGTTGTGTCTTTGCTTGCAAGATCAAAAAAATGGTGTACAGGTGCGTAAAGTGATTTGGAGACTATTTGACATTTGGCCAACTGCTGAAGCAGCTGCGGGGGCGACTGATGATACCCTTGTAATTGTGGAGAAACTGATTCAGCCTCTCGGCCTTTTCCGAAAGCGTACCATAGCTATTAAGAGGTTTTCCCAGGAATACCTTGAAGCTGAGGTAAGATGTGTTTGCATGACATACAGCATAATGGACTATGGCACACCATATGATGCCGACAGCTGCTTTGTAGCAAAAGGTTGCACATGCAATCACAGCACTGTTCATCTGCTCTGAACTCCCTGCATTTGATTTCCTGTCCGGGTTAAAAAAGCTAAAAAGATAATATGTTTATAAAAAAAGGGGGGGAAAGCATGGCCATGCTGTCAGCTGTCGTAAGGTCAACCCCATGAGCTGACCTGCAGCTGCCTGTCCCTATCCCTTATGTACATTTGCAATGTACATACCACATACACAGATCCCTTTGCAATGTACATACCACATACACAGATCCCTTTGCAATGTATATAACACATTTGGTGCAGCCAAATGACCTTCGATGTTCAATTGCTTGCGTGTTGATGTGAGTGACTGTTGTGATTGTCGTTCTGTGATTGGCACCTGCAGTGGCTAGACCCCATTGAGCTGCATGGCATTGGGCAGTATGCTTCAGATGCCTATTTCATGTTCTGCCGAGGGAACTGGCAGGATGTTGACCCGTCAGATAAAGATTTGTTGCGGTATCAGCAGTGGTTGCACAGCACTGGCGGGGAGGGCAATGGCCTAGAGAGAGATGTACTGCCACATGCTGCTGATCTTCGTGCAGTCAATTCCAACAGCAACTGAATAAATGATTCACACAGCTCTGTTGTTGTTATGTGCTTTGACAGAGTCGATACAGAGACTGACCCTGCTTCAGGTCAGCCAGGATACTTCAACTGGTACTTCTGAGCGGAATATAAACCAATTAGGTTGCATATTGTGGTGCATGTATGTTAGTAAAGTTACACACGCTTGAAGAAGCAATGGGATCCTGCGAAGACTTGTCCGTGCATTTGCAGGGTAAAGCGCTTTGAAGCACAGCAGTGTTATGCATGTACATTACAGTATCAGAGCATGCGTTGAGAGTTTTCTACATGTATGTCGTAGCTGGTGACCATGTAAGTGTGATCAACCCTCACTTGACCTGCTTGATGGCAGTATTGAACTCTGAAAGATCCCTCAGCATCAAGTGTTACTTCCCAGCACAGGCTATGCTGAAGTCCGGATTTTTCACAGATGCTGCCTGTAAAAGAATGCACCTTTACAGCATGGGTAGTGATTCTCGATATACGGTACAGCAGCACAATACAGATTACAGCCGTAAGTCTGTTTGGGGACTGACCTAGTCGCAGACTCTGGTCAATTGGATATCAGCGAAAGAATCGTCGCAGTTATTGCTGCTCACAAGTTTGCAAGCAAGTATGCCGCGCAGTTCTGCTTCACACCCTTGGCATGATCTTTCAGTCGGCGAGGACGTTCCCGACGTAGTCAACGCTGTGATAGAGATTCCCAAGGGCAGCAAGGTCAAATATGAACTCGACAAAGAAACAGGTAGGCGACCACCAATGATGTCTTGATGACAACATCATAATTTAGTGAATGTGCGTGAGCAAGCTGGCAGCACCTGTCATACCAGGACCTGCAAAAGACTGATCATCTCAGTCTGAAACCCGCTTCTGCCCTACAGCGTCTGTATGGCTGTAGGCATGCTCTTTGTGGACCGAGTACTATATTCCTCTGTTGTATACCCTCATAACTACGGGTTCATACCCCAGACTTTGGACGGGGACGGCGACCCCATGGATGTCTTAGTGCTGATGCAAGAGCCTGTGTCCCCCTTCAGCTTTTTGAGAGTGAAGCCAATAGGTCAGGCCTCTTGGTTCATCGCTTGTGGGTGTCGCTGTGGAGCTTTGCTGTTGTCCCATTAGTATAGCGCATACTCAGGTAGCGTCTGCAGGCTTGATGCAGATGATAGACCAAGGTGAGCAGGATGACAAAATTATTGGTGTACATGCTGATGACCCAGAGTACCGAGACTACTCAGACATATCAGAAATTCCTGCTCACCGTCTGATAGAAATCAAGAGGCAAGTCTTGAGCAAGAGCTGAAGCCAGGCATTTGCCTGTGCAGCAGGTATGCATCAATCTGTATGTCTGTGACTGCAGATTTTTCGAGGACTATAAGAAGAACGAGAACAAGGAGGTGAAAATTGATGACTTTCTGAACAATGTGGAGGCTAAAAAGGCTATCAAGGAGTCAATGGTGAGCAGATGTCAACTTGTGATGCCGTGTCATGGATACACCGTGTCATGGATACACTGTGTCATGGATACACTGTGTCATGGATACACTGTGTCATGGATACACTGTGTGTGACATATGCATTCAACTTTGGTCAGTCCTGCCTGCCAGACAGCTTGAGAATGTTACGTTCTGCCTGCAGGCTACCTACACTGACCTATATGTTCCCAAGCGACCCAGATCAAGCAGCCATCCAGATTTGAGCAATCTTGCCAATTCTAACAGTCAGCAGAAAGGCAATTTGCCCAAGTCCAGCAGCCAGCAGAGTTTAGGCAAATCCCCTAGTCAACAGAGCTTAGGCAAGTCACCTAGTCAGCAAAGCTTGAGCAAGTCAAGCAGTCAGCAGACTTTGGCCAGCCCAGACAAAGCTGAAGCAGGACACAACAAGATCCCAAAATCACCTACCCCCAAGCAGCCAACAGCTGATGAGTGACATGCTACAGCAGTGTGTTCAGCATAGCGTACAGCAAAGCTAGGAACAGGCTGATGCATGTATTCACACTCAGGAGGACTGCAGCACTGTCTTGACTGTGCACATACAAGTTCTGAGCAGCCGAGGGACACTGAATCAATGTTTTGAATGAGTCTCTTTACTAACAGATGACCCTGATAATGTTCAGAACATTGCTACAGCAAGGTGTAGCTGAGTGACAAAATTGTCAGATTTACTAAATCCATGCTGCTTTATTGAACTTGTTTGCATCCTTCACTGCTGTGCGCATATCAGGTTTACTATTTAAAGCTGTTAAGCTGGGCCCTGCTTTCTGCTTGGACTTGTTTGTGATTGGCTGCTCTATACCATCATGTCCGTTCCCTATTTCCCCTGCATGGACCAATGCTCGCCATCAGTGTCTGTGCAGCATTGCTCAGAGCAGAAAAGAAATTGCATGTAGCAGAGGCATGCAAAATGTTTTTACTAGGACTCACCTAAAACACTACGTTGAGGACTGTTTGGACTGGCTGCTATGCTTTCCTCTACAGGACTACTTGTGTGCATAGCGCCTGCTGCATATGCTCGCAGCAGATTACTGCTCCCAGTTGGCATGCTGATAGCCTTGCTGATGCCTCTGCCAGAAGCTGGTTGCTGGCTTGGCAAACTGCCTTGCCTTTCCAGATGCCCCTGCTCATCGCTCTCCTCTTGTTGTGATGATGTGGTGCTGCCTGGAAGCTGCTGCAATGATTGCAGGGCGGCTGGCTGCTGCATCTGTGCTGCTGGCGTTGCTACTGACTTTGGAAGGCCCATCTTTTCTTTCAGTATCTGGGCACGCTTGATGGCATCACTGCATTGCTGCGCAATGAACGACGCAGAGAGTTTCAGCAAGTAACAAGCGTCAGATGAATAGGAGGTACAATATATGATGTGCATGCCATTGTTGCTGCTGACCAAATAAGCACATCTGATACATGCAAAACTGAAACAGCTGATACACGCAACACTGAAACAGCGCTGAGTATTAGTTACATCAGAGTTGCCATGCTTAGGAGTATCTTTCAACACTTTCAATCATTTCAGGCTGACTCCGAGCAGGGTACACACTACCAAAAGAGTCAAAGGCAGTCAATCACTGCTTCACAGGTACCTGCAGGTAGTACTTGGCAGCTGGTGTCCCTTTGCTGATCCCATCCTCATCAGCTGTTTTCCTAGGCAGCTGCTGCTGTCTGTCTTTCAGCCTGCCCAGAGCATTTGCTCTCCCAGTCACAAACATCCTGCCACCCCCCTGACTTGACCCCTCATCCCCTTGCCCAGAGATCGATGAGTCTGTTGCTTCACCCGGCGCTTCTCTGACCCTCTGAAAGCCACTGCCAACCACAGACATGCTTGCTAGCCTGTCACTGAGATCAGCTGACACAGCAGAGCGCTGCAGTGGTGCCGCTGCTTGTGAAGTAGCTGAGGGATCTGTACCAGCTTTGCTTGTGCCTGGGGGTAGGAATGCGGGGTTTTCCCTCCATGGGGAGGAGCGAGGGGTGCTGGGGGCATCTTCCTTGGGTTGGGGGGAAGCTAGCCCAGCCAGACTGATGCTAGGAACTACAGCACTGTTGGTTCTGTCTGTCGCTGAGGATGATGCCTTGCTGATGCCCATGTAATCCCTTCACAGCAATGGGGACGGTCAGTGAGTGCCCCACAAAACCCAAAACAAAGACTGGAAGCTGATAATGTAGCATTGCACTGACGTTGATAATGATGATGACAATGATTATAAATCCGCTTTCCAGCTCATGATGAGCTAGGTACGTGCGTGACAAGTCTTGTCTCTCCAACTAACAATGCAAATGCAATAAAGACACGTTTGTCCAGTAGCAATACTGACTGCCAGATTATGGACATGAGAGAGACCCACACTGCACACCACAGCCCTACAGAAACCTGCAGGCACGTCTGATTGTATGCCTGAAGTTCCCTGTACCCATGAAGGGCTTGTTTGATCTGGTGGAGTGAAGAATGGGGGCTGTAGAGCTCTGTTCACCTGTAGTCATACATGAGGTCCTCCCTCTTCTTGTTGCCGGCCTTCCATTCCTGCCCTCCTATCACCTTGCCCTTCAGGTGGGCCTTCAGGAGCTGCACAGTCAGCTTGTGAGCAGTGTCCAGGCCCTGTTGGGTACGCTCCACATTGATGGCCATTAGCACAGGTCCCTCTAGGGCTGCGCTGGACGGCCCTGGCTCCTCACTTTGTGCCCTTGCTGCATCCTGCGTTGCGTCAGAACTAGATGTCAGACGCAAGAAAGCTGACCCCTCCTGCATGTACTGCAGTATATAGCATCAGCTTTTTGCACTAGCCAACATGTGGTGACACATAAAGCTGGGTGAATGGCCTGCTCAATGCTCTTGCCAATTTCTGCAGCAAGGTGTTGCAGACCTGCTCAGGTTTCAAGACATTGCTTCAAAACACTCCTGCTGCAGCATTCAAAGCAACTCAGCTGCGTTCACAAGCTGAAGCTATTCTTTGCCACTCATGCACATTTGTTGTACAGCAGAAACAGCAGTAGCAGGGCTGTTCAAGCTTGACTCAGATGACGTACCCTCTCGAGTAGCGAGCGTGAAGGCTGCCTGGCAGTGAGCTGGCTGGTGTTACGCCGGCTGCGGCGTTGCTTCCAGGGGGTGGCATGGTCAGGGTCCCACACTGTGTCCCCATTCAGGCCATCCTCTTCATCTACCTCCTCAGTCTCGTCCCCTTCTGCTTCTTCTCCCATGGCAGCCTCAGCAATGGACTCTACCTCACTCTGTATGCAAACCATAAGTGTTGTTGCACTACACGTGGTGCTCTTGCATATGGCTGATTGTGATCCCTGTTTTGCATGTTGGTACTGTTGTATGTTGCATGCCAATTATGACAACGTATTGTTCAGCTTCCATTGCAGCACTACAGCATTGACCAACAGCAGAAGCATGTAAAGCAGTGTAGGGGTAAAATGGTCCAAGTTTGTTGCTGTGGTCTGATGAGTGTCTGAGATGGGACCTGTCTTCTGATGCAAGTGCCTCATGTTATGATCAGTGGCGTCATAAAGTGCAAGATGAGCAACAGCATCTGACAAGCATGATGCATCACATGTGGCACATTGGAGCAAGACATCATGGCTGACTTATGCATGTCACAGAGGAACGACCAGGATTCACGAGTTTGCAAGCTTGCCTTGTCACTAGAAGAAGATGCCTCCTCCTCTTCCTCCACCTGATTCTGGCTGTGGTCAGGAGTGTCCACTTGCATAGAGGAGGAGCTGGGCTGGTCAGCCTTGTCCAGACTGAGACGGCCAGGTGACTGTGACTCAGGCTCATTCATGATAGCCTCCAGTTGAGGGGCTTGGTCCTGAACTTGGGGGGCTTGGCCCTGGTCTTGGGGTCCCCACTGCTTTATCTCCTGCATGAGTGTCTCCACATCCATGTCCTGCATCACCAACATGGACGCTGACTCAGCCTGAGTATGTGTTTTTGGTTGGATGCAGCAGGCAGATGCAACCCCAAGAGCTGCCATGCATGTGACAAGCCAGGGGTCAGACGACCAGACAGACAAGGAATTGAGACTGGATTTGTGGGAAGGACGTGTTGAAAAGCAGCGGCCATGCATAATTTAGCATGAAGCTGTCCGGAGCAAGTAGTGCTGCTACAGCAGGTGACGCTACAGCAGGTGACGCTACATGGTTGAGGACAAGAATCCTGCAACTCCACCTTGCACCAAGCATGTGAAAGATACAGATTGCTTGCCATTCACGCCTTGCTGACAAAGCATCTCGACCGCTTCTGCTTGTACCCTTGCATGCTCCACAAGCTCAAGCCAAGCCATGGCTTGGCCAGTCAGAAATGCTTATGTTTTTACACTGGATGGCAACATGGAGCCTACCTCCCGAGACAGGCTTCTGCGGTTGACTGGGGACAGCAGGCCGGGGCTGTCATGCGCTTGCAGCAGGGCAGCGGTGGCAGCAGTGGCCTCAGCAGCTTGCCTCTTGGCAGCCTGGGCCTCCTGGTCGGCCACCTCCAGCTTCAGCTTCATCAGCTCCAGCTCCTCCCTTGCTTCTGTCAGCTCTGTCTGTGTCTCATACACCTGCATGCACCAGGCGCTACTGGGCAGCCCGGTATAACACTTGGCTTCTCATTAAATTGACGCTGAAAGGCGTAGTCTTTTCTTTTCTGTTCTTTTCTTTCTGCACCAGGCGCTCAGGGTCTGCCATAGGACCCTGCCGGCAATGCAATCTGTAAACAGCTCATCATGCATCAGGGACTGCAGCATGGTGGCGCCGCAGTCAAGAGATGGGCAGCATGAGTTTGCCAAGCAGAACCAATCAGCATAATGAGGAACTTTGGTATCCATCACAGCCTGATTACACGTTTTCACTTTCAGTGAAACACGTCTTTCATGTCTGCAAAAAGAGCATATTTTTGTGCTTTGGAGAATCAAGTACACGCATTTATTCATGCAAAACATGATGTGCATTGGAGAGCTCCCGCAAGCTTTGCCTGCTCGGCTCAGCACATCAGGCAGGTTGATGGGCTACAGCATGCTGGTCAGCACGTCATGTAAGGTTGATGGGCTCCAGCACGCTGAGCCAGCATGCTGAGGGCGCTGCTGCAGTCTACCTGGGCTTTGAGAGTGGAGGCAGTCCTGAAGGCCGTCTTGAGCAGAGCTCTGGACTCCACCACGTTGCGCAGGCCATTCCAGCGGCGGGCGTCTGCAGCGCCGCCGCCCTTGTTCTCCTCATCAGACTTGGCCTTCATCAGCTGCTGCTGAGTCAGCAGGATCTGCAGGCACAGTCGCACAGACATCAGCTGCAGAGCTAGCACGACGATGATACGTGGCAGTGCTTTGCACCTTGTAAGGGGTGACAAGCACGTTTGCTTGAGCCCAGCCAGACTGCAACGCGACAGCGGCCTGCTGGTGCGTCTCCGAGCATCCTTCTGAAACAATTTCACAGCGACTGGACAAACATTCTGTGCTACAGAAAGTGAGGTATGCGTTTGGCTGCAGTGCATGCTGGGCCTGCTCACAGTGACCTGCTCACAGTGACACTAAATGGTTGACTAGCATGTACAGTCACCACCCCATGGCGCCGCCCTACCTGTGCAGAGTGGGCCTTGATCTGATCTTGCAGCAGAGTCTTGTCAGCCTCCAGGTTGCGTTCACTGCCGGGTGGGGCGGGCATGGGGCTGCTGAGGGCCACACCAGGGCTGCGCAGGCTCACCAGCTTCTTCTCCACTTCCTTCAGCTGCCTGGTGGCGTCAGAGCGCAGCGCCTTCTCACCTTCCAGCACCCTTTGCAGGTCAAAGGACTGCAGCACCAAAGATGCTGTTTGTTGAGAGTATTTTGCTCAGCCAATTATAACAGATTGACGCCTGCTCAGGTGTGCAGGCTGGTATGCATTGGTCATTGAAAGGCTTACAAAGTACAGGCAATACAGTGGCTTGCATACTAGCCAATGTGGTAGCTCCAAGCAACATGTAGATATGGCTTCTTATCCTCATGCTGCTGTCTGAAAGACAAATGTGGGTCAGCGGGGTAGGGTGGTTGATTGCAAGTAGTGCAGGACAAGTTTGAGCCCAGCAGATGCAGTGAGTGTAGGGCTGGCAGAGTGACCCAGGGCAAGGGCAGCCACATGCAAGGGCCCCCTGCACTACTGCTATATATAAGTCTGGCCAAGATCACTGTGATACCCATGGCAGACCCCTTTGTTGCAAGGGGCTATCTCACACTGGCCAAAGACTTTTGTCTTAGCTTGTTGCTGCAGCAAGCGACCTGTCTGTGACCTGCGTTATGCTACTGATTTGGACAGCTTTTGGCCAACTCACTGCCTAAACTACAACAGTACACAGGGTGTGACCTGGCAGCAGATGTCCAGTTCCCTTTCGACCCAGTCGCGGCGGGCCTTCTCATCACGCAGCAAAGGGGCTCCAGTGTTGGGCTGGCACTCCACCAAGCTGTTGGCCTTGGCCGTAGCCCGTGCCTTGGCCTTACTGTCCTCCCTGCCTCTGTGCACCTCGATCATCTCCTGCTTGCATGCACAGCTTTTTCAGCACCCAACAACCACAACCACAACCACAACAACAACAACGACGATAACAACAACAACAAAGACGACGACAACAGTAGCACCCAGTGCTTTATTACAGTCTCTGTTGATAGACAACCTCACAGCGTCCCAACATTGAAGAGGAAGGACACTATGACGTGTACAAACACATGTGTGCCGTGCTTATCAGGAGAAGATTGATCTGAGTTCAGCAAGGCGCAGCACTGCCTGCTGCTTCCACGCTGAGCATTGCCAGCAGCACTCAGCAACTCAGCATGTGTGCTGTGACAGGAGCAGCGAGCCATGGTGCAAGGTAGCTGGGAAGATTACATGCAAGCGCTTGCGTGCAGCTTCAGCCTCCTCGGTCTTGCGGCGCAGGACTGCCTGCTGCTTGGCATGCAGAGCCTCCAGCCGCTGCACCTGAGCTGCTGTCTTGCGACCCTGCATGGTGTAACCACGCTGTCTCGAAAGCATGCCTGGGCAGACAAAAGAAAACAAAGAAAAACAACAGAAAACTCTGTGCAAAAGCATGCCTGGGCAGACCAGAAAATATATAAACAACAACAGAAACCTCGCCTGCAAAAGCAGCGCCTTGCCACAATCACAGCATGTGAGTAACATGGCTTTGACTTAGCAAGCATACAAGCGGATAAGACAGTGCAGCATCAAAGCAATCCCTTGCAAAGCTGTCATGGTGAACAAAGACACCCTCTGGGACTATTTGGGTGTATCCAACTTGTTCGCAAGCAATAGCACAATCAGGATGCTCAGGGCTGCTTGTGTTGGCTTCACAACATAAGACAATGCAGTGGCAAGGTGTGTGCCCTGACCTGGCGTCTGAGCTGCATGACTTCCTTCTCACGCTCCTTGCGCCAGTCAGCAAAGTCGCGGGTGGACTTCTCCATCTGCCGCATCAGACTCACCTGCAGTGCATGCTGGGCTCCGTGAGTGCTTGCGTCTGATGGTACTGCAGAGGATGGTGTATGAACAGTAGACTTTGTCAACCTATTGGGACCTTCTGTGACCCAGTGCTGGACAGCTGTGTCAAACAATGCAATAGCACTGCAAGCCCTAATTGCAAAGCTGCAATGGCAGTTGTGCAAGATGATGCCTCAGGCAGTCTTGAGCATCAAATGTGTGCCGGTCTGTGCAATGCAGTCCATCAGTGTCACAGCGGCAGCTGATGTACAGCTACAGAGCTACAAGTTGTGATCCAGCTTTGCGCATGGAGTCAACCAGCAACACAGCTTACCTTCTGCTGTTTGATGGCTAGGATGTCACCATTCAAGCGAGCGCAAGTCTCCTCGCTGCGTGCCTTCAGGCGCTCCAGCTGGCAGAACTGCTTCTCCTTGCGGTGCAGGTCCTTCATCTTGACGTCCATCTCCTTCAGGCGCTCCTTGAAGCGCTTCTCAAGCTTGCTGCGGTCTTGGTCACTGCTCTGCCTCAAGGACTGCAGCTTCTGCAGAAGTACAACCGCCAGCACTTGGATGACTGACTGACTGACTGACAGGATGACAGCAACGCAGCAAGTTGTGAACAACCTGCTGCCCTACCACTGAGGCTGCTTGCAGGAGCTGCATGAGATGACTAAAGCCTCAAGAGCCTCAGCAGCACAGCACTCAGAGCTTAGCTTGGTGAGTGGCTTTGTCAAGTGCAATTCAGAGCTGAAAGCATGCTGGCATAACTGGTAGCAGCTATCAAAGCTGCTACCTAACTCACCAAAGCAGCACAAGCAAAGCAGCACATGCAGTGAAGCATATTTCAATGAAAAGCTGCCAGCATGCAGAAGCAGAGCTCTCACCTGCAGAAGGCGAGTGCGGTCAGCTTGCAGCACATCCCTCTCTCCAGCTAGGTCCATGAGGACCCTGTCATAATGCTGCTTGAGGGCCGAGACCTGGCCTGTGCCGTTGACTACACGCTGCATCTGCGCCTCCTTGGCCTCCAAGGCGTGCTGCAGCTTGTCCATCTCACTCTGGAAGCGCTGCTGCTCAACCCTGCACAACAGACATCCACAATCAAATGATATGTACACATACTGCATATATGTACACACATGTCATGCAAATGTTACATATGTAGCATGCACAAGGCGAACACAGGTTAGACATAGCAGTTCATAGAAACGGTGACAGCATGATTACACAGTCATTGTGCTATTGTGTGAAGACTGAGTGAAGCTGGGGGTTGTAGCATGCTTGTGTACGGTGATTGCTGTGAAGTGTGCACAAGTGCTTTGCATCTCACCATATGCAAGCCAAACAATTAAGGAGGTTGGAATTTGAGGCAGCCTAAACACACCCTGATGCAGTGGAGGTCAGCAGGGCCATGTACATGCCTGGCAAGCCCAAACACACCCTGATGCAATGGAGGTCAGAAGGGCCATGTACATGCCTGGCACAACACAGCAGCGCAATTCACTTGTGAGATATACACGTTCACGAGTGCAACAGGCAAGCAAACCTGTGCGCATGCTCCTCAGCAGCAAACTCTTCGTCTTCTGCCAACTCCACCTCGACGCCCACACCCCGGTTCTCATCACTGGCAAGGCTGCTGAAGGTGTCCAGCACGCCGCTGGCCAAGCGGCCGGAGGCAGACAGGGCTGGTGGCAGGGGTGAACCTGGTATCTGCATGGACATGGACTGCCGCCGTTGGCTCATCATGAAAGCCCCAGAGGCACGGTTCACCTGCATCATGCAGTTGACAGCTCATGGGGGGAAGAGTGAAACATGTGTCCTGTTACGAACTGGTTCACCAGCATCATTAGAGGTACATCAGCTGAGGCATGCAGTTGATGGCTTGTGGGGGAAAGTGTGAGACATGTGTCCTGTCATGAGCTGGTTTGCCTGCGTCATAGGAGGTAGATGAGCTGAGGCATAAAGCTTGACATCTTGTGGGTGGAAGAGGTAAATGCATGTGTCCTGACATAAGCAGATTCAGCACACAAAGAATTGTATGTGTCAGGCATGCTTCTGGTGCTGTCGGCCAGAAGATGCTTTATCTAGATGTGAATTGGACAGCATTGCTTTGTGCTTGCAATGTACGCATCGCGCAGTAGTCCAAGCTGCATTTGACTGGACAGCGCATTCACAAGACATCTAAAAGCAGAAACACAGCAGTGGCAGCGATCCCCATGCTGAACTTGCGATGCAATGCACGTTGGGCAGCACAAGCCATGTCAGCGGCAACTGCTGCAGTCTCGCTGGGCATTGCAGCAGAGAGAAAGGACCGACCTGCTTCAGACGTTTGACTTCCTTCTCCAAGGCAGCTATTCTGCTGAGGTGCCCAGTGAGCACAGTCAGCCCTTGCTCCTCATCCTCACCATCCTCTGCGGTGCTGCCAGGCTGCTGAGCAAGCTGCTCCAGCTTCATCGCATTGCGGTCGCGCTGGGCTTGAGCAGTGATGAGCTGCTCACTGGTGTCAACAAGCTCCTGCTTTACTGCATCCTGCAACCACAGCAGTGCATTCTTCTTGCCTGCAATGTTTTGCAGGAACTCATGCGTTGCTGCTGCTCCCTGCTAAGCATTCAGTACAACGCTGTAGAGACAGCATGCCTAATCAAACAGTTGAAGGAGTTAAAAGCTAATACAGCATCTGTGTCTTGAACGCACACTTTTGGTGCATTTGCAAAAGATGACAATCCTGTGCAGCAAAGTCTAGGGTCTCAGGCTGCTCCCATCCAGACAGGCGCAGCATGCATGCAAACAGCATGGTCACACTGCAATTGGATGTGTTGTACAGCAGCACTGCACACCCTCAGGCAGGTTCAATTGGATGCTCAGCAAGGACTCACCAGTTCTACCCTCAGGCTAGCATTCTGCAGATCCAACACAGAGTTCTGCTGCTGCAGCTCATCAAGGGCTAGAGCCATGATGCTGTCTGACCCTGGTGGCTGTGTGCTATCCCACTGCAGCTGACTGTCGTCCTTGCCCGTCAGCCTGCGCTTCAGTGACCCAATCTCTGCTCTTGCAGCTGACAGCTGCTGCCTGAGCTGCGAGATCTGAGCTGCATTGGGGTCTCTGTTGACCACAGGCTTGTTACGTATGTTCCTGGCTCGGTTTGCATAGCGCAGCGTGTTGAGGGTCTCCTCATAGTTGATGTCAGCTGGACTGACGCAGGCAATCATGCAGGTTCTGCTGTTGCCACCCAGGGAGTCTTGCAGCATGCGGGTCAGCTTGCTGTCCCGGTAGGGTACATGGGGCTTGTTCTCGCTGAGCGCGCAGATGACGTTTCCAAGAGCTAGCAAGCCTTTGTTGATGTTGATGCCCTCCTGTAAGCGCTGCCCTTCAGCCTTTGTGCGCTTGACACGCTCGCTGCCCGCCAAGTCCACCAAGTGCATCTTTGCACAAAGGTAATCGTCAACAACTTCCTCCTCGTCACCACTGCCTTGAGAGTTGGCTTCATTTTCATCATTGTCTTCTTCACTCTCTGCTGTCTGCCTGGCCTGTGCTGCTGGCAGCTGACGGCGCTGCTCAACCGTGATGGTGAATATGGCATGTGACCTGCTGCTGCGCTTATTCATGCCTGTGGTCGCTGTAGCTCGCAGCAGTGTGCCTTGCTCAAGGATGGCTGCCATCTCAGCCTTGCTGGGCACCTCCTTCTCTGTAGCGCCCGCTAGGCAAACACCGCCGCCAAGAACCTCCCTGATATGGACTGACTGCTGGCTGCCATTGACAACAAGCAGATCTCTGATGTCCTCCTGCACATGTGTTGACATCAGCATGTCAGCCCATGTGTGGATGCATGTCAAATGCAACATACTATCAAATGCATTGCATTTGGTCTAACTGGCGGCTGCATGCCAGTAAGTTTTGCATGCTGCAAAGGCTGATCATGCTGCATGTGCACTGAGATGTGACAGCTATGAGTGTGCTTGTCAAAGCCTAGCATGCTGCAAAGTGTATTACCTTGTGGATCTCCACAAATCCCACTCTCACAGTATACTCTGCATCCTTGCTGGAGGTGATGCGCTGGAAAATGCTGTCCATGACCTTTGGAATGACACCCTGTGTATTGCCTCCAGGAGTAAAAGCACTTCCCATGGTGTATGTCTTGCCAGATCCAGTCTGGCCGTACGCAAATACTGCAGGAAGGCAAACAGAGCTGATTGACCCGCACATAGATGGCAAATGTGTGTACCCAACATGCTGACATCAGCCTGCTCTCTTTGACATACAGTTATTATGGCAGGCTACACACCTTGCTTGCAAGCACACTATGTTTGTATGAACCACATTGCTTGCTGTGGTCTGCTGCATCACCGGAATGTTACGGTGCATGCTGATATGTGCAAGCCGTCTGCGCATACCTGTAGCATTGTAGCCTTTGAATAAGCCGCTGACAAGAGGCTCCACACAATGACCAAACAGCTGGTCTGGGGGAGTACTATCAACACCAAACACATGATCATACGTGAAGCTATGAGCGCCAGTGACCACCTACACAGCAACACAACTTGCTAGGTCGTAAGGCAGTTTAAAATACTGCACCAAGTTGAACAGATCTGCTTGTCGGACCTGGGGTTGCTGGGGAGTGGTGTTTAGCAGAGCTTCGCAACCCTCCAACAACTCGCTGTCTATGAGCGGTCGAACATGCACGGCGACGCAAACTGAACACTCGTCTGACTCTTGGTCCGACAGAGCAACAGCTGGTAAAGCCTCAGCCATTTTGAACTGAGGCTGATGGCAACTTTAAAGCATCGCTTCCATGGTTACAGCCGCACCGCACTAATTGGCATGCGAGAGAAACACAATTCAGCTTCGGACATGTTCTAACAGCTCTTTGCAGAGAATTGATCAACGCGCCAAAAGTAGCTCAACTGTAGCCCGGATGAGTCATGAGTAGCCATGAGTCATGAGTCATGAGTAGTTATATGCGAGCGTGCAGTGAATATTGCGCAGTCACTCGGGTGCGGATGCCTGTGACTGAACGCTATGTGCAATGCGTGATAGGTTTGCATTCAACATTTACTGACCTAACAGTCATTACGAAGCTCGTATCGGCAGTGATCTGCCTGCAGACATGGCTGAGCAAGTGGAGACTGCTTCACCCGTGCATCTGCCGGCAAAAGATGATGCTGACGGTGCAGATGGCCTGCAGCCTCCTAAGTCAAAGCGGAAAGGCAAAAAGGTAATTGGGCAAGGCCAGACACTGACCATGCTATGCTTGTATCTGGTTTGAATACAAATCCCTGCCATACAGGCCAGGAAGCCTTTCCTGCCACTTCCAACCCTTGAGGCTGCACAGCACAAGCTGCCATGGCAGTTGGCTTTCTCTCAAAGGTTGGGCAGGCATGCCATTGCCAGCCAAGACATA
>JAABUK010001691.1_pt1 | contig 41446 bp, 44 predicted proteins | sample 5559141 | NCBI WGS metagenome assembly JAABUK01 (sample SAMN10711869, study PRJNA513367) | rock metagenome | isolation source: Antarctica rocks | place: Antarctica: Victoria Land, Pudding Butte nord | collected 2016-01-03 | reverse complement strand
TCGATGTATTTATGGATTCAAGTGAGATAAAGAACAGAATGAGAATTCAAAATTGATTCTTGCTATGTGCAGGATGTGACTTGCCTTTTCTTCTACCGCATACAGAGGAGATGTAGAGGCACCGGAGAGACTCACCGGCGCATCTGTCGAAGTCAGCAAGCCAAAAGGAGGGGAAACTTACCTGAATGATCCTCCTACCCCTCGAGCTCGTAAATGTCCTCCCACAGTCTCCCATGCCTAGCCCCTGAACTGCTCTGATAGGGGTCTCTATGCGACGATGAACGTGAAATGGCATGTCCTCCCATGGCGGGATTCCCTGGGGTAGTCCATGTGTTCACTGGACTGTACCTATCTGCACTGTGTCCGTACCTGCTGCTGCTGGAAGAGTGGTGGGGGTAATCCATCCGTTCGATTGGATCGTACGCATCGGAACCGTGCCGGTATCTGCTACTACCGCTGGAAGAGTCGTAACGGTACGGCTCTGGGCGTTGCGCAGGCCGGCGGGCCCCATGGCTTTCATGGCGATGTGACAATGAAACATGTCTTCCGAGCCAGGGAAGCCTTGGTTCAGGGCGTGGGGGCGGATCCCCTCTTGACACTGTGAGTCGAGCGATGCCTTCTTCTATCTCGTAGTCGGTCAGACCTAAGTGAATTGAGCGGATGTGAGGGTTGTTGAGTTCCGCTCGGCACATCGGGCAGGTGGTTGCTCGTAACGCGTCCTCCCTGGTCTGGTGCCAGTGTTCAAAGCAGTCATGGTGGAAGCTGTGATGGCAGGCGTCGTGCGTCGCAGACGGATCCCGCGAGTCGATTCTGTGCATGCAGATGTGGCAGGTCTCACCTCTGATATCGGGGCCGGCCCCGAATCGGACGGATGGGAAATTGGCAGTGTTCATTGTGATGTGGTTGAGCTTCTGGATTTGTGGAATGTTCAAGAGACAAGTAACATGAGAAGAGGGCGTGTCTAGGCGGTATATATGCCTTCACAAAACTGTTAGAACATTGTAGGGAATAAAGACAAAGGAACAAAAGCACAGAATTTTCCTGGAATACTTAGACAAACGCTTGTCACAAAAGGCTTTGTCGTTAACTTCTTTATCGAACGCAGCACAATGCTTTACCTGCAAACAAAGATGCCTCCTTTTGTTCACCAAATAGCCCTCGCCAACCAGTGACCGAGACTAGAAGCTTGTGCAAGCAAGGACAATGAATGCGGCTGCAGGGGAAGCCCCAAGCGGCGCACGCCCAATGGTCGACCCTCGCAGCGGACTGCAATGAGAGTCGACTCCTAACACAGGGTTTGTAAATTGAAACTTGGGATGGTTTGGTGGCTCGCCTCACAGCAGCATTCTTGATGAAGAAGACTGGTTTCCAGCTATCAAAATGTCTGACATCTTCCTGGTTTGGGGCGGATACAGACGCATTTGCCAGCACCACGGAATGAAAGCGCTTCCACGAACGGATTTTTCATGAAGCCCTGGATCTTGTCGCTATGTTAATGCTCTTGACTGGCTACCGTCGAGTTCATATTCTGCAAAAGCTTTGGAGACGGAAGAGTCTCCAACGAAATAGGGGGGACCATGCTGAATAGTTTGAAGTGCTCGGTTGTACCACTACTGCAACATTTCCAGCAAGCCCAGTGGATCCCATGAAGGGTCGTTATGACAAGGGTTCTCGGTAGTTGCTCGAGGGTGTAGGTAACATGATTAAAAATTGACCATCTAACTGAGTTCGGCAAAACTTTCAGTAACAACGCGAGCGAGCAACAGGAACAGCGTGCATCTACCGACGCACAATTCTAGGCAAATTTCACAAATGTTGAACATTCATTGACCCAAAGTTTTCCGAAGGTGGGTGTACGAAAGTGTCCTCTCTCTCTCTTACGAGTAACCAACTAATTATTACCAGCAGCTTCAAGAGGAACTACCAATGCCAAGCCCCTCAAGAGGTGAAATCTTGGCATTTGGCATCGAGCCCTAAACTGCTAACCGCATTTGACGCCTTCCGCCCGCGAATTTTGACTGCACCATTCGATGACTGACAACATCACATCGTCGGCACCAAACCAATTACTCTCTTGCACGATCATACAGTCAGGATTTCCTATCATCTTTCTCGAGCAGATCAGTCAAAATGGTTGTCGAACAAGGTCACCGATGTGAGTCCCTCCAAGTCCAGAGCACGAGCGATTATGATTTTCAGGCAATGCTAACAATCTCGCTTCTACAGTATACGTCAAGTAAGTTTCGCTACCTGCGATGTGAGACAGCATGCAAATCTGGAGTTACGCTTGGAAGATATCACTAGAATAGAGGTGGAAGCTGAACGATAGCATACGCTTCTGAAATTGCGCTTCGACGATATCATATAGATGGAGGCCGGAAGCTGACAGGACAATCACTGCAGAGGAAAACACCTCTCCTACCAACGGGGGAAGCGGAACACAAACCCGGCATGTTCGCTTCTCAAGATCGAAGGTGTCGATGACCCGAAAGCTGCTGGGTATGCCCACCTCCATGCTCCCTCGTCTTTCCAGCATCGTTAAAGAGGGCCTTCGCAAACCACGAAGAGACGCACCATGCTAACATCCTTTGGGCGCCAGATTCTACCTCGGCAAGAAAGTGGCCTTCGTCTACCGCGCGTCGAAAGAGAGACAGGGGTCAAAGATCAGAGTCATCTGGGGCAAGGTGATAAGACCGCATGGGAATTCGGGAGTCGTGAGAGCAAAATTCAGACATAATCTGCCACCGAGGAGCTTTGGGGCTAGTGTGAGGGTGATGTTGTATCCGAGCTCGATTTAAATGGTGATGGCCAGGATGGAGAATGAAGCCTTTGGGGAGGAGGGAGGATGGTCCAGGTAGTGGATGATGCAAGACCATACACGGTATTGCTCCGGCTTGCTCTCCAGCTAGTCAATCACCTGCGATGGCCCTTCATGCAGATCTAGAGTTGAAAATCAGGACCTATGGTCAAATGCATAGCACAGAGCAATCACAAGGCTTGCTTGTCCATCTCGGCATTGAAGTGATAACGATTTGCCGAGAAAAATTTCACTTTACTCGCCCTTCTCGCCTCGCTTGGACCACCTTACCACACCCTTGCGTTATGCAATAGGTAAAATGCTCTAAACACATAGGTAGGTCGGGCCCTTAACATACTGCCACTGAGGAGGTACTATTACAGAGCCGGCAATCACGGGGACACTACTACTTCTTCGTTTTGATTTGTTGGACACTACTGTTGGGTCGGAAAATGGTCGAAGTTGGGCCTTTTCTGACCTCTGCGGAGGAAAGCCTGTGGTCATGGGAAACTTGCAGAGCAGGGCTCAGAATGATATAACCCCCCCTTGAATCCGTACTCAGAGAATACTGGGCCATGCTCTGATGGACGTCTATTCTGGATTTGACATAGATCTCGAGAGGCACGAAAAGACAGAAAACTGTGGAATCGGGTGAGCATTGCAGAATGCGGGAAATGTTGGTCCTGCATTAATCTTCTAAAGTTCGTTGTGACTTAGGTATCCAACCACTCCATTTGCCTCCTTGGCTCCATGATTGTGTGGTGTTCCTGAGCTACGCCAGCGGAAAGCACAAATCTCGGATCTATGGCTCGACCTTGCCATCCGAAGGGAATGTCTTCGAACATCGAAGGCGTAGCATTCATCATCAAGACTTCGAAACGATCCAGCTCGTTTTCGCCGCTGAGGAGGGCAAACTCCAACTTTGGTGCTATTGAGGTCCTCCTGGGATCTCCAAATTTCGAGAGTAGATTCCAGGCTGCTGTTCAGCTTACGAAGCATTTGCTTGGGCTGTAGAGCTGTGAACGCGTTCAGGACAGCTATTCGCGAAGCCGTATGTTATAATAGGAGCGGCGTTGTTGTTCGACGTCTGAGCTTCTCATTCTCCTTCGCATCCGGCCACAGTTGCAGCCGCCACAACGGATCTGCGCATTGTTTAGTTGAAGTAGTCAGGTATGCGGAATCATCCACATGAGACCTGGTGACCGATATGCTGTTCGGCCGTCAATTTTGCTTCGGTGATAACAGACATCAAGGCGTCTATGAAGTAGTCAGGTGGGGGATTGATGTCAGAAGGTGGTGGAGAGGGTAGCCGCTACAGCTGTCCGGCAGAAGTCAGTGTTCTATTCTAACAAAGGTTGCACAGTATTTAGATTGTGTTGATACTTACGAGTCGCCTTGGTTATCTTCCTTGAAGCGCAACATTAGCTGCTTATATAGATTCGTAGTATCGATCTGTGCGACTTCGGCCGGTGTAGGAGCTCACGTGGATACAGCGCTGTGAAGAGGAGTCATTTATTGGGAACAATCATCAAGAGGCCGCCTCGTTGCTGAAAGCAATGGACACACTTGCATAAATGAAGAGCCAAGCGCAATTCCAACCACCAAGAGCCTGTCAGTATGTGATATGATCAGAGACAGAGTGCCTTTGCGTACTGTTTGAGGATGCCTGTACCAGACCAGTAAGGTACCAGATCAGTAGAAGAAGTATGCATCTGGAAGACTTTCCCGGGCAAGGTATTTTGAACAATCAGAGGTGCAAGATAATGCCACGAAGGGCGGCAAATGATAGCAAGAGGTAGCGGCCTGATCGATCGACTCGAAAAGTGAGGTACCAAGAGTGTTGGTGGTGGTGAAATGAACGAGTCAAAGGCGGAAAATGGTTGGATTAATTTCATCTTTCAATATTGGGGAAAATGCGAACACAGCATAGCAGGTAGAATAAGTATCTGCAGAGCCCACATGGAGACCTCGTTGATCATGTATTTTGCATCACAGGAGTTATCCTGCGAATCACAGCGATGCCGCTGGTTGGCTCCAGCATTCTGAGAGCTGTTGTCATAGTAGCCCAAGGAGATTCTGCAAACGGTAGTATTGCTTCATTATCAGCGTTTCGGTTGTTGATGAACCTCATGAGACCGCAAGATCTGAATCAGATTGTTTTGTTGGCTATACCCATATTCAATACATCAGAGAATTCTAGAGTGGTCTGAAGTGTTCGCCAGACGCACTTACCTAGATGATGTGGAAAGGAGAGGCTGAATTAGCGCTGAAATTCCCAATGTGTGGTGATAAAGATCATATGTTGGTTGCTGCTTCGGGCAGTTACCTGCCTGGAAATCTTATTCCTTCTGTCACCAGTTATTCCCTTCGGTCTTATCAAGAAACCCTACTCATAAGGCTGACCATTTCTCACCAACCGAGTAGGACCCAACCTTCAACTTGGCTCCTGCAATAGTAAGTGCAGAACGACTGCAAGTCAAGCATGTAGCTTCGTTGCTTTTATGGCTCATCATGGTCATATTCATTCCGCCATGCTTGAAGACGTAGTTGCCGTATCTTATGATGCCTTGCTGCGCCAATGGACGCAACAAAATGGGGATCGTGCAGCATATCATTCCAGGCAGGGCCGCGCACCTTGAAGTGACTCTGTAGCTGCTTTGCGAGCATCTCGAAGAAATTTCCTTTCCTTCACCTGCGAGCAGCGCAAACTCGATGGCACTACCTGACGCGAGGGTTAGATCGGAACGAAGGCCCCTGTTCACAACCACTTTGCTCAACGTTTCTCTGGCGGCCAAGTCGGACATTTCATGAATGTGACTTGTTTTGAAACTCGCCTCGACTTCGGGCACCATTGTTTCTGCTCTCATGACGATTTTTTTCAGCTCCACTGTGTCGCTGTCCACGGTGACTGTGATGCCTCGGTGACTTTCTCGGGCGTCATAGGAGGCGAAGGGTCCAATTGGACGTGAGCAGCGATCAGAATAATACGCAAGATGAACTGCTGAATCGTTATAAATAAAGCATTCTTCGTCCTTAGCATAGCATCTAACCTCACGTGCACCAAAAGTTGCCTGATGCATAGTCGGGAAGTTGCACGCTTGTTGAAAACTCAGAGCTGCACATGGCGTGACTGGCGTTGTTCGCCTTCGCCTTTCCTCTTTGCGTCGCTCATGGCAGACGCGAAAATGCGCCGAACTTGTGTAGGAAGGTGGAGTCTTCTAGCGGTTGAGGTCCTCGTTCCATGATGCTGCCTACATCAGAGTGTTGTCACAGTCTTCTGCAGCATTTCCAGATGATTACCTACCTTTGAGAAGCACCCGCATGCTCTAGCAAATGTCTGAACAAATGCTGATATTCGTTGGTGCATTGTACACGCGTCACTGTTTCGATTGAGGACGATCCGGAATATGCCGAACAGAGCTGCTATCTGTCCACTTTGTGCCATGAAGTGATAGAATTGCTCATTGAATCCACTGACATCGGCATTGTTTTCGGTCCCTCATCCATGTGTGTGGCATCCCTTCTAACGTCTGACGCAACCACCGCCTTGTGGTCTAAACATGCTCACGATTCATCTTTATCGTGATCTTGCTGATGCTGGTCTCACAAGGGCTGGAGGTCGCCAGCAAACCAGCCAGCCAACATAATAGAATGGAAATGAATTGCACCAATATTATTGTTCATGAGGTGCCAACAGACCTCCAAAAGTCAGACTGCAATGTTTTCTCATATGACAGCAGAGTCATAGTAAGTTCAGCATAGGTCAATAGTTCGCTCAGCTTGACGTCAAAAGCGCCTGCTGGGTCGTAGAACAATATCTCAAGTGCAGACTCTGATAAAGCTTGACGGGGACGCCAGTACATGTATTTGCGATTTCGTATGACCGTTCGCTACAATATGTTCTGTGAACACGTTTCCACGCGGAAAGCAACACCCCCAGGACATCAGTGATTGAGGCAGGCACCTATGTTTGCGGTATCATAAGCAAGATATACAGTCGGGTTTTGTCCAATTGATCTGAAGGGACATGTGAGAGCTTTGCTAGGCCAGGAAAGCGATCTTCCCATCCTGGACAGCTTCATAGAAGCCTTGAGGATTCATGAGGCCTGAAGGCCGTGTCGATGGATGGACTCACGACCTGCGAGACCTGAAGATCTTGAGCGCATCTTCGCGGCAGCATTAAAATGGTGGAAAGACCACTTAATGGTCTTGTACCGAGCCGTGTAAGTGTAGTTGGCGAGTTGGATAACGGGTGAGACCAACGCGTGCCTAGATAGGGTAGACAGAGTCTAAAACAGTGCTAACTGAACCCTGCTCTAATCATTGATGCTAAAGGCAGTACAGGGCAGTGAAGGCGTTCTCTGCTCACCTTTCACCTCCCTGCCCATGATTGCTCGGCATCACCAAGGAGTGATATCAGAGGCTGGAAGTGGAGAAGCCAGAGCACAACAGAAAGGTGCACGGATGCCCAAGTCAAAGCCAGCCAACTCGTTCCATGAAGTCCGGTGGAAGGGCAAATGCAAGGTGTTTCAACGATGATGACATGCTTACAATGCGATAAGGTGCGCGGTGGGTCTGGGGATCCCTCTACGGAAAGTCAAGGGCCGCGTACTCTCGCGGGCCAGGGGGCTCCAGGGCGGGCAACTTCACGAGCTTAGCGGTAGATCTACTGCAAGCCTGCTTCGGGGCCGCTGTCTATCCGATGGTCATAGGCTGTCTCAGGCTCGCCGGGCAGTGTTGGGAGAACCCATCTCTGCTTCTCCGGAGTACTGGTAAGACGTACTCGGTATACCCTGCTCACGAGGACCCTGGGTGGCCGGTCAAGCCAACAAGCTAACATTTTAATGTTGGGTCTCGGCAATGGAAGGAGTTTGCTGATAAACCTCTGACGCTGAAACAAACAAACCTCCCCATTTGTTCCTCGTCCAACGTCGTATGCATCTTGCATGTTTCTGCTTAACTTGTCGCTACATACATTTCCGTCGTACAGATCATCTTATGATCTGTCCTCGCTCTCATTCGTTAAGTCTCACATTTCCACGGAGCATCCATCCGTCGTAGTCAAATCACCATACAACGGTTGCGACCCAAGTTCCTTCCCTCGCCGCAGAATCACAGTCTCAGTCTTGACCGAGTCCTCTTTCACATCCACTCCCTGTCGTTGTCACAGTCGCATCAGATCATTGTTCCCCCTCGAACCACTTTGTTCGCGCACCTGCCGACCGTACAACTCGACCAAAGCAATAAATCATGTCTGAGATCAACGCAACAGAGACGCGGCCGCGGCCACACTCAGTACTGAGCTATGAATCTAGGAGATCTAGGCGTAGCAGTAATTCTGGCCCAAAGCTAGATCTGACAGAAACCTCGGCGGAAAAGAAGAGACTCCATACAAAAGCAGACCCATCTATGGCCATGAATGAAGCTCAACCTTGTGAGCGTCCTTATGCGCCAGTCTATTTGATTATCGCGCTGACCTTTCCTAGCTGCGGTTGCTCTAGAAGAATCAAATCTTGACAACATTAGAAGGATGGCATGGAAGGATACTCAGGGAAACGTCATTGGTATGGCGAAAATGATTGCTGAGAACCATCACGACTGATATCTTTCTGCCATAGCTGATCCGGATCGATCAAATCCCACCCGCAATCGTATGGAACGTCCTCTCGACACTATCCGTTCTTTTGAGGCTGCTGTTGAAGGCACATACCACTCTCGGAGATCTACTTTCTCCAGTAGCCCAGGTATGTTGAAGTGAAAGGTTGAGGAAGATTATGAGCTGAGAATCACGCAGCATCCCAGATGACCTTGAACGGAGCTAGCCGAAGAAACAGCTATTTTGGAGGTATGCTCCCTTTGCAATCCCTCTTCACCGAAATATCACATTTCCGCTGACCACCTGATCTAGCCAATGCCAGTAATACCAGTCCTCGTTCGCAAAATGGAGGCGGCTACTACCAAAACGGACGCGGCTATGGACCAAGACCAGAGAGCGTTGCTGAGGATTATGAAGGTCGGGACCCTCGACACAGCTACCCACCCCGCGTCATGCGCTATGGATCCTCCCCTATGATCTCTAGCTCGAATACCGAGAACATCTACCCTTTACATGGTCATCAACCCTCTTACGATACCATCACCACAGGTGGAGGCAGCTACGGCACAGACACAAGGGGCAATTCCACAGATCCTAGCTCCCAAAACAGCTCCATCGACCGATTTCCGACTAAGCCAGAGGAATACTCAGGCGATAACAATCAAGGCATTGGTTATTCAAACGGCCCTTTCTCTCCTGTTTCACCAGTCTACAGCAGCGAGCAGACTTTCTGGAAAGGCGCAAATGGACGTCCACAAGCTCCATATGGGAGAGGCGAGTACTTGAATGGAGGTGCCAGTAACAATCAGATTCAAAGCCCAGCTGTGCCACAAAAGGCGAACAATCCTGCAGTTCCTATCAAGCTCGACACTGGAGCTGATGCTGGGCACCCTCCTACACCTCCAAAGCGACAGAGTTGGCTGAAGCGCCGTTTCAGCAAGAAGGTATGATCTTGGTGGGTCGGATGTGGCGCGGATGGACCGCCAGCTTGGCCTTTGCGTTCTTCTGGCCTCAAAAGTTGGGCGCAGAAATTCTATGTTGTCGGGTGGCAGGGTAGCCTTCATGGTTGGGATCATCGTTGGCTTGTCTTGGGGCAATAGTTTTGCACGAGTCATGCATCACGAATGGATTTCATGTGAGCTTGTGCATATGGCTGGTAAGGTTGTCATCGAAACTTTGAGCAGCTAGGGATTTGTGGCAGACATGAAGCTGGGGATTGAAGGTCGCAGTGTTTCAGATCGAAATGTGTCATAATTGGACACTGATGCTGGGTGGACCCGGAAAAGGCATATCTACGATAGCTTTTCATTGAGCCTTCTTCGCTTTCTGCGCCGCCTCGAGCCTTTCGCTTTGATCTTCTTTCATGGCAACAATCACGTAGGCCACCAAGACAGCGTTGGCCATAAATGCTGCCAGACCTCCGGCGTAGGTGGCGTTCCCTGTGCACAGCATCAATGATAAATCATTTCTGTCCACTACAGGTACTGATATACCTCTGAACAACAGGTCAACTGTAGCAAAATACGTGCCAATTGGTACCACCACCATTGCCATTGTGAAGCCCAGAAGTTTGTAGATTACCGTACTAAGGGACGGGACATCAGTCCTCATGTTTGGAACCATTTGGACTCGGAGAGATCCTCACGCAGGCACAGCTGGCGCAATGTCGGTTTCTGCTGAGCTGCCATAATCTTTCCCCAGTGGAGTCTTCTGCTGCGTTGTAACTCGTCGAGATGCCATTGCTGCACGGATCAATGGTGCAATGACCTAGATGCAGGTGCGGCGACTCAAATGTATGGAGGTTGTCTGATCGAGAAACGCGTCGCTGAGGATTCGGAGGTAGACTGTGGACTGCCGATGGAAAGTTTTCGACACATTCAAATCCTTTTCCCGTTCGCCGCCTTCTGTAGCTGTCAAGATTGCCGCGCGAATTGCTGCTGACCTCCCCTGAGCTGCATGTCAAAAGAGATTGTTCAGCATCTGACTATGGGCAAGAACCACTTTCGAACCCATCGACGATGATATCAACCGGGCCTTAACTTCTTCATTCATCCCTTCCTTCTCGACAAGTTCGAGAGTATGGAATCGTTCGAAGAGTCTCCGGCTAAGCGACTAAAACTGAGCGATGACCCTATCGATTTGACCTCTGACGACGAGAGCGAACCATACAGTCCACCCAGCGAAACTCCAGCTTATGAAACAGTTGCCACACTTCCCCTACATCCAAACAACAACAACATCAATGGCTTTACTCAACCCACTCAAATCATTGATCCAAGTGAAAGAATTTCGAGCTCGCCTCCAAGAGGCTCGATCGTCCAGGTAGCAGCGTCCTCACCTACACCTACGCCTATAAAGAAACCTGGCGGATTGCTCTCAAGTACTATGGCACCCGCGGGAACCTCTTTTCGAAGACCGAATGGAGTTGTAAAGGCTCCTTCGCAGCCACCCAGAACGGTCATCGATCTGTCTGACGACGATGCAGGTCCACGTTACATGGGAGGGTCGTCAGACGAAGATGAGTCGCAAACAAGGCGGAAGAGCGACATCAAGCCTGCCCAGTTCATTCGACGGGATGAAGAAAAAGTAGTGGAGTCACCCAAAGCCAAGCAGCCCATAAAGGACATCAAATCTGTCACAGCTGGAGCATACTACAATCCGGCTGAGTCTGGCAAACCGCAAGGCTTACAGGGTTCGGTCTATGATTCCCGAAACAGAAACGCGACAACCACCTCGACTTTTGTTATAAGTGGCGGTCCGGCGAAGTCGTCCTCCGACACAATGTCTGCAGCATATGGATCTATTCGCAAACCACCCATAAAGAATGCTCGCCAAGCTGGACCTTCCCGTGCCTTACCAGTCCAACAGCCTGAATCGGACATGTCTTTGAGTGATATCGACAATCCTCAGGAGCGCAGAAAAGTTGAACGGATGAAATCCATTCTACACAAAAACACGATTCGGGAATGCCACAAGGCACTGCTGGCTAAGCGTGGGAATTCTGAGGATGCTGTGGACTATCTTATAGAATTCAACGAGCGACGGGAGTTGACCCGCACCCCTAGGGCCGGCAAAATCGTTGACCTGACCTCTGACGATGAATTACGCCCAACTCCTGTAGCGCCGAAAATGAGACAGGAGATCAGAGCGCCAGCAAAGTCAATGTGGGAGAAGTTTGGTGGCTCGACTCAAACCGCGAATGCTCTACCTACTTTATCAAACAAAATACAAGAGAGTAGGCTCGTTCCTAAAATATCTGGACAGCCAGCGAAAAGGATGAGGAAGCTCGTGCGTGGACCTCGTCCTCGTTCCTCTTCGCCAACTGAGCCCAAGCCCAAATCTCAACCACAAGTGCGCAAAGCAGCAAAAGTGGTGGCTTCGAGCGATTCTGATGAGGCAGCCGGTGCGGAATCTTCGTCCGAGGACGAGAATCTTGAAGCTCGGCTTTTGTCGTATTTTAACAAATGTTCTCCGGCTGATCTTGCCGACATTGCAGCCATTAATTCTGATACTGCCACTTACCTACTTTCAAAGCGGCCATTCAAGTCACTAAATGCCGTTCGATCTGTTCCTGCCGAGAGTGCGAAGCCTACCAAGGCCAAGAGCCGCGCAAGGCCAATTGGTGAAAAGATCGTCGACAAATGTGAGGACATGTTGAATGGCTATGAAGCGGTCGACAGTCTTGTCAAGCAATGTGAGGAAGCTGGGAAACCACTTGCTGCCGAGATGAAGGCCTGGGGTGTAGATCTCTTTGGCGCAAAAGAAGGTGAGCTCGATTTGGCGACGCTTAAAGAATCTCAGTCAAATCACGACTCGGGTATCGGGACTCCGTTGAGTGAATTGGGCGAGGATATCTCAGAGAGGAAACGCCGCAGCAATTTCATATCGCAACCGTCCATTATGAGTAACGATCGACGGATGAAAGACTACCAAGTTGTCGGCATCAATTGGCTGTGTTTGCTGTTCAAAAACAAGTTGAGTGGTATATTAGCCGATGACATGGGTCTTGGGAAGACATGCCAGGTTATCGCTTTCCTCGCTCATCTGTCGCAGATTGGTGAACAAGGACCTCATCTCGTCATTGTCCCGAGCTCAACCCTTGAAAATTGGTTGACAGAATTTCAAAGCTTCTGTCCTTCTCTTGTCGTCAGACCACTCTATGGCACCCTAGCGGAGCGCTTCGAAATACGAGATCAGATTGGTCAAGATCGACGGAATATTAATGTTGTCATCACAACCTACACAATCGCACGATCCAAGGATGATTATGCATGGCTTAAATCCTTTGGTTTTTGTTGCACAATCTATGATGAAGGTCATTTTTTGAAGAACAGCACTTCAATGCTGTATGAGAAATTCATCAAAATCAGCTCCCAATTCCGCCTCCTTCTTACCGGGACGCCTTTGCAGAACAATCTTCAAGAGTTGATTTCTCTTCTTGCCTTCTTGATGCCAAAGATTTTCAAGGACAAAAAAAGCGACCTGCAGGTCATCTTCGATCACAAAGTCAAGACAAGCGACACAAATCATGAAGCTCTTTTGTCGGCACAGCGTATCAATCGAGCACGGTCAATGCTCACCCCATTCATCCTGCGACGTAAAAAGCATCAGGTATTGAAGGATCTGCCCAAGAAGATTAGTCGTGTGGAATATTGCAGCATGACAGAAGTGCAGCAAAGTATCTACAGTGAGCAACAAGAAAGAGCGAGGGATGTGGTAGAGCGTCGCGCTGCTGGAGAGCAGATGAGTGCAAAGGATTCAGCGAACATCCTTATGAAATTGAGACAGGCTGCTATCCATCCATTTCTCTTCCGCCGTACCTACGAGGAGAAGACACTTCGCCAGGTTTCGAAGGCTTGCAAGAAGGATGACCAGTGGGCACACTCGAACCCGAGCCTTATCTTCCAAGAATTAATGGCTTACTCTGACATGGAAATTCATCAGCTGTGCGCGAGAAGCGCAGCGCTCAACAAATTCATGCTCAGAAATGACGAGTGGATGATCTCGGGTAAAGTTGAGAAGCTGGTGGCATTGCTCAGGCATTTTACTGCAGAAGGCCATCGCATTCTCATCTTCTCACAATTCGTCATGGTGATGGATATCCTGGAATTAGTGCTTCAGACCATTCATATGGAATTCTTCCGTCTTGATGGTATGACCAAAGTCGAGGAAAGACAAGAGATGATCAACGAATTCTGCAACCCAGACAGCACAATCCCCATCTTTATGCTCTCAACAAGAGCAGGTGGTGCGGGCATCAATCTTGCCAAAGCCAATAAGGTCATCATCTTTGATTCGGGCTTCAATCCGCAAGACGATATCCAGGCCGAGAATCGTGCGCATCGAATCGGCCAAGAAAAGGAGGTGGAGGTCGTCAGGTTGGTCACCAAAGGCACGATTGAAGAGCAGATTCATATCATGGGACAGATGAAAGTCAAACTCGACGAGAGAGTCGCTGGCGACGAGGATGCGGAGAGCAAGAGGGAGCTGGAGAAGAGAGAGGCCGAGGGACAGAAGATGGTTGAGGCATTGCTCTTCAAGAAGCTCGAGGCGAATGGTGGGGATGGCAAGGACGGCGCTACTGGCAAGGACGAAGGAGATGCAAGGGAAACGAAGATCAAGGAGTAAAGCTGTGCACGCGTCCGCTTACGCTGGTGTCTGTGGCGAAGTTGACCATCCGCGGGTTATCTTGTTGACAGCCTTCCTGTACCGATAGCACTTGGACGAGGACGCCGCGACTTGATACGAAGAAAACGAAAGAAAACAGCAGGGACCTCTTGAAATCGCTCACTCACCCGTTGTTCGCGAAGGCAGCTTCTGCCTCTGACACGGATGGGTGAGAAGTCATGACAGAGCTCGTTTCCAAATCCCACAATTTCCCCGTCGAAAACATGATAATTAGGGGGTGCACAGCTGGTCTGGCGGGCTGGTCTCTTGTATACAAATACCCCATACTCCATTGGTCAGGCCGGAAACACATAGAATAGATCAAGGCAGACCGGGAGCCTGAGTGAACATCCGCATTCGCATTCTTCTTTTTCGTCTTCTCATCTTCTTATCGTCCTCGGATTGTGACTTGTTTCGCTTCTACAAGGACGAGAGCAGAGCACCACTATCATGCAGTCACCGCACTGTGCTTACTCTCTCCGTCTGCCTGCCTGTCTGCCTGTCTCTCTGTCTGTCTGTCTGCCTGCCTGCCTGCCTGCTCCAAACTGTTACTCCTGCTGCAAGAACAGTAGAAGATCTATTGCGAATGTCCGTGAGAATGAAAGAACGCATCCGGCCTCGTAGATCAGATGCTTTGAACGGAAATAGGCAGGGGTATGTAAGTTGATCCGACCCCCGCCAACTTCCGCCCCAAAACCTACGTGGGTTATGAAGACGACGAAGCGTGTTCGTCGATCACCAAGATCGTGGGACAACGGCGGACTATTTATTATTAGCCAAACAAAGGTCAGAATAAAATTTGGGATTTTGAAATCTCACTGTTGATCGATCCCCTCTCTCTCATAAGATTATCGTACGAAGAAAGCTATATTCTAACTAGTTATACCGTGTCCTCATTCTCTTGATGCCCTGCGAATTCTGCTCGAATATCCCATTCAAGAACTCTGTTCGAATGTTTCTGTTCGAGTGCCCTGCGAATTCTTTACATCTATTTCAATTTTGAAATGAAGAGTCCCTAGTCACTAGAATATGTCCGCCGTATGGGCCTTGGATATTTTATTTCAAATTTTCGGGTTTATCTGAGTTTAAGTCTAGGAAACGACATAGCAAGGCACCGTATCCCCCAAGGTTCACGACAACAAGTGCCAAATTCTATCCTTTCATGTTGAGTTTCATATCTATCTGCAAAGTCTGTGCTACCCGCAGTCTCGTTATTGAAGCTGTTTCCTGACAATCTGTTGCACACCTGGCACCCCTTTCTCCGTGATAGTGAGGGGTCGTAGCCAGCACCATAATCCGTTGCATGCCACGCAATCATGAAATATTGGATTTCGAACGATGAAAGTCTGGTATGGCAGGCCTGAGGCGCGTCATCATGGTACTTCCTGCTGGTCGTTTCTTGTTGAAGGCTTTCTCGATTTCATTGAAAGATTTGCCCTTTGTCTCGATCATATAAAAGAAGCTGACGATGGTTGCCAGCGCTGTGCATCCACCGAACAAGAAGTATGCGCTCGGTACATTCGTATCCAGCAAGATTGGGCAGACGAATGCCACGAAGAAATTACAGACCCAATTGAATACTGTCAAGCATTAGCAACAGTTACGCAAGGGGATATTTGCAGACAGTCTAGTAGTAAAGGGGACGTACCGTATGCTAGATTCGTAGCTTGTGCCCGAGTGCGTCGAGGTTGGATTTCGGGGGCCCACACCTTGATGCTGATTCCCCAAGTCGCAGCCTGGATCACGCAAAAGATGTAGATTGTGACAATGACGACCCAGCGTGCCGAACCACTGTCTGAGTGGACTGCGTTGGCAGCGTAGAGTGAACCGATCAGCATCAACGTGAAGGTGAGGCCAACACCTCCAATAAGTGTGCTCGTTCGCCGACCCCATTTGTCAGCGAAGAGTGTCGCTGGAATGCTTGTGGCGACGATGACAATAGCGGATACTCCTGATGCCTGTGGAAAAGAGAGTATTCAGCACGAAGTTCGGTTTTTGGGGGGGCACCCAAGACGTACCAGGAATGAAGCTTGTTGGCTCTGGAGGCCTGCTTGCTGGAAGAGCAAAGGTGAATACTAGGCAATGTCAGTATTGCAATGATTTGACAAGATGTCAAGCAAGGAAAACACCCACGTAAAGTACAGCATCGATGCCACAAAGCTGTAGAAAACCCAGCAAGAAGATGGCGAGGAAGGTTCGCTTCCGCACATCTCGAGCCCACAGGTCCATGAAGCTCACCGTCTTCTCATTCCTTGCCCGCTGAACCGGGCCTTCGATGTTCATGGCTGAGCCTTCATTAGTGTCAAGAGCAATTTCTTCTGGAACTTCGCGGTCCTCTCGCTTGACTCCCAGGGCATCCCAAGCTTTATCGGCATCAGCCTGGCGTCCTTGTAATACTAACCAGGGCGGAGAATCCGGTAGAACGAATAAGTTGGTCACGACGTATGCGGCAGCGATGACTGCTGTGACTACGAATGGCAAGCGCCAGGAGAGCGAGCCGGGAATGTTGACTGTTCCATAGCTCATGAAATAGCCGACGACCAATGCCAAGCAGGTCATAAATTGCGGTCCACTGGTTAGAGGGCCCCGATGCTTTGGCGGTGAGATCTCGCAAATGTAGACGGTCTGAGTGCCGATGTAGAATCCGTAGCCAAAGCCTTCGACCACGCGGCCGATGGCGAACATGATCAGGTTGACGGCGCCTGCTTGGAGGGCTACCCCAATCGTGAAGATTGCGGCCCCGAGGGCAATGGCACGCGGACGGCCCAGCACATCCGCTGGCCGACCAGCGAAGCTTGAACCGACGGCAGCACAGAGCAAGATGCAGGACACGAGGATTCCATGGACGGGAGATGAGAGTTGGCCGAATTGAGCTTTGAAACTGTCCATGATGGTGATTGGGCCAATGATACTGGTGTCCAATCTGGGGTAAGATGGTAACATTAGCATTAGTACTATCAAGTATCAAACAGGCCTGCGTACCCCATGAGAAAGCCGCCAAGTGAGCAGAGCACACTGGCAGTGATGTACCTTGCCGGTACGAAGGCGCGTGCTGGTGGTAGAGGTATTCCTCGCACCATAGTTGACTTCTGTTTCGTTGTGAAATTGCTGAAGTGGAGGATGCAGAGGGAAACTGCATGGCAGCGATCGAAGTGGTAAAGAGGCAGTACGGGGAAGGCGACTCAAAATGCGGTCAGAATGACGGACTCCCACGTCTTTTGCATTCAATCAGTAATATCCCAGAGAAAGAATGCGCTCACTCGTGACACTCGTGTAGCATTCCTCTTTGAGACTCCTCGCTTGTCTGCCTCGTCAGAGCTTCCTAATGGAGAGTAGCGTATTGCCCCCCTGAGCTTGCCTTGGCGCTGCAAAGGCTTTAATTGAACCTTCTCCGTCCAAGCTCAGCGTACAATCCATATACACCAGTCAGCAGGGTGCGTCAGAATGACTTTACAGGTGCCGGCTACCGCAGTGCAAGGCGGTGATGCCCTACTGTGTCGACAGACAACTCAGAGCAAGAGATTTTCGTAAGAAATCTGATGCACGACAAGACACAAAGGCAACAAAATCCAGTTTACCGGAAACTCCTAGAATAGATCGCGATTGCATTCATCCCTCAGCTCGAACTCCGGCTTGGCACAGCTAGGTAGCACGTACCTACGTGGCTAGGAACAAAGCTCGCAAGCGGGTAATGACAGACGCCATGCACCAAAATTCAGCTCGACAGGCTGGATGAATTATTCGAAGCTTTCTTAATACGCAATTGCAAATCTAATCACAGAGCTACGCGGAAAACCTTAGTACTTTACCGCTTGGAAAATCTTGAGGGCTCCCTCCCTCGGTCCGAGATATGAATTTGACAACGCTCCTAGGTATTCTGTTTCCGCGGATCGATAGGCCACACATGCGTGCGTTTCGTTTGACGTTGGCAATCGGGTAGTGATCAGGATATTCTGAGCTGGTGATGGCGTATGGTCTTCTTGTTGCCCACTTGACCCACAGATGATCCTGATCCGTTACTAGGACTTCGAGGATTCGTCAACGGGTAGGCCTTTATCTCGATTGGAGTTGATAATACCGGAACCGAAGATCCATCAGTCATCGTTATGCTTACTGCTAGACACAGGGGCATTGGCATGTTTCCCGTCGTAAGGTCATCCACTTTAGTCCATTGCTGTTCCCATACATTTCGAGTGAAAGGTAGACGCAGACTGCAATCAGCGTAGCTGGTTTCTGCCGGATCGATCGCAACCACCACAACCATAAACACGTTTGCTTTCATAGGCAGCATTTTGCTATCCGTCCCAGTTCTTATCCTCCTCAAATTGCTATTCACGTATTTGCGAGACGAAAAAGGGTTTCGCAAATATCCTAATCAGAACTGGGCTTTCAAGTCTGAACACCCCTTGCATACGGATGGGAGTGTGGTCGCAAGCATAAGGACTTCCATAGCAAACGACTGTATGAGGCCTTGCAAAAGCAACCCCTGATCCGCATTGGTCCCAACTGGCTAGCATTCGGTCGGTGCCAGGCTGCCAGGGACATTTATGGATCCACGTCCAAATGCCGCAAAGCTGCAGCTTACGATCTGCTCGCTGAGGGTGGCCACCATCTCAACAACATTACTGAGAAGTCGATTCACTTAGCGCGGGCGTCGAATGGTGGCATCCTTCTACTCGGCCAAGAAGTTTGACGAATGGGAACCCAAAGTCGCGGCCTCGGTCACGCTCCTCATGATGCAGACGGACAAGAGATGCACCAAATCGCATTCTCTCAAAGCTATTCCGGAAGATGAGCTCAGCTTCGATGCTGTCTATTGGCTGTGGCTCTACTCGGTCGAGACTACGATTAAGCTCATGCTCAGCAAAGCCGTCTTCTTCCTTCGCAATGCCACAGATCACATACACTTCAAAGATGCAAACGGCAAGGATCAATCTATTCGATCCATTTACAATATGCATAGTGTGCAGCGTGCCGCTTCTACTGTTATTTGTACTCATGTCTTTCCTGCAGAAACAATTATAGCTGACATGAGTATATCTTAGGGGACGTGGATCGCTTTGCCTTCTGGCAGAACATTACCACTCGCCTGTCCAAACCATATGCCGATAATTGGCAGGGTGGCGCAAACTTTCACATGGCCATGAAGGCGCTCGTGAAGGAGAGAATGGAGCTTCTCGCCTGTTTACTCTTCTCATTTGTATAACAGACTGAGTGAAGGTCGAATCAGCAGATTGAAAGGACGCCACAGCATAGGGATTAGAATTTGTTGCCGAGTAACCGCAGTAGATATGCAGCGTTGCAAGTAAGGGGTATCTGGTCTTGAAGATGAAAGCTCCAAGGTGCTGACTAGACTGAAGGAACCGGTAGCCTGATATCTTGTGGTGCTGACCAGGTGCGGTCACGTGCACAGACAGCTGCACATATGATATGCCTGGCAACAGGATTGATATCGATTGATCTTTGCTCCTCTGCCGTGGTGTATACGTAAGCTGCCGCTGCAATCCTGCCCTGGACAGCGGAAACACGGTGGTATTTCCGTCGTTGATTGGCCCGTCATTTCTGACCGATCATTTGCTTCAAAGATCGAACACTAGCATACGTGCGATATCCAAGCTCTCGTTCAATGTCTTGGAGCAACGTCCACGAACGGAATTTCCTCGTGATATTGTCGACATGCTTCCCGGCTGCGAAGTATCAGTCCATGGGTACATACTAGAAGGAGACTGCCCTGATCTCCTTGCGGTAGGCTCACCGTAATAGGTTGGTAAGATGGAGAAGCAGCGTACTCCGGCCGGCATGTCCGAGATGCCGATGCTGAGTATCCGATTGGCGTGTTCCTGTACCTTTGGCGCCAAATTTCAGTGGGGAGACAAGCCAAGGAAGGGGGGACATCAAATATACCAGTGGGTGGTTGGTTACACGGTGTTCTGCAAAGAGAAGAATGTATATCAAGTGATACCACAACATTGCTGCCGCTATGGTCCCGGGTAAGCTCGTCAACAAAAATGGGGCCCCACTTGTCTTGATGATTCAATGTGACTTACCTGCGGCCGGTACCGCAAAGAAGACCTTTTTCAGCCCCTCATCGTTCATTTCGCCATACTCGGTACCGCCAAAGGTCTCAGTGGTACTCTCGTACCAGGATTCCACTTTGTCGATCAGCTTCTGCCTGTCGATAGTGGACTCACCATCATAAACTAGGTTGACAGCGGTGCCAGCCAGCCACATCAGGTTCGCGGCCATGCGGTCCTCGGCGGCACCAGCTTCGGGTATTGTCATGTTCCAGCCCTCCGGGTCGAGCTGCAGGGGGCTTTCATTCGCCAATGCAATGGTGATCTCGTGGCGTACACACACGAAGAAGTTGGCCCTGTCGAGTCCGGTAGATGTCGCCGAGATTCCTCGGGTTCTGATCAAATCCAGTGCACCCTGATGATGGGAGCGATGGGATGCCTCGGACGCTTCCACCACTTCGTAGCTGCTCAACAACATGGCTGCGGTAAGAGCATCGCTATGTGGCTCTGGACAGCTGACTTCGTTGATTAGACAATTGAGGGCCTGGAATATATTAGCATGTGCCTCAAAGTGACTTGCATGGGAGTTTCCAGTGAGTTACGTACCTCTCCGTAATAGCGGGCGGCAATCGGCTGCCACACCTCGCCGGACGCCAGGAGCGAAAGGTGCTTAGCAGTGAAAGAACATATGCATTTAAGTAGCAACTCCGAGTACATGGCACGGCGGCTGACTTCTCTCTGGTAGGTGTTCTCAAAGTCAAAGATGTCCATCCATGCCGACAGGCCTGAACGATAGATGTTGAACAAATGTACCATTTCGTCATTCAGTTCGAGCAAGGCTGATGGTATGACAGGGCTGGGAGATAGAGATAAAGCTGTTGTGGTCTGATTGGAAGCCAGTGACGATGAAGCCAAAGGTGATGAAGTTGGGCTGCCCAGGGACCGGAGACTAGCTTCAATCACGCTGGAGCTGGATGCTGACGAAGTTGCTTCCGTCGAAGCCTCGTTTTGGTCCTGGGCGCTCATGGCGGGCTGTCCCGCAGCAACGGTGCTCCACGCCGAATGTGTTATGAATTCAGAAGCTCGACACTGTAGACTCAGGTGCTCGCAGTTGCTGCAAGATGGCTTCTTCTCATCGCAGCGTACATGCCTGGCTTTGCAGGTGAAGCTGCGTCGGTGAGTGGCTCTACATCTATCAACACGAGACGTGTGGTCTGCTCACCATCCTGACGAGTAGGTCAGCTGTCATTGAATAACCACTGAGGCCCGGCCTAGTAGGTGAGAAGCTCATGCTGTGGATACATGTAACCCAGGGACTGATGGCTGATGGATGCACCCCGAGCCACTCACACACACACAACTCATACATCTACAGGGTAAGGTACAGGACGTACCGGTCTTTCTCCGAGAGCCGCCGCGCCTTTTGCGCCTCCCGTCAGGACTACTCGTCCGTGTCATCTGCAGTTGCTCAGCTATTCTGTGCCCAGTGCCCACAGTCTCGTGTAGGCTGCCTGTCTCGGATGGGCTTGCAGGGGTTCGGGGAGAAGAAACAGAAATAGCAATCAATCAGTTGTATCAGATGACCCACAGGCGCGCAAGGTACCTATTGTGTTGCGCTATAGAAGTCTTAATATTGCCAAGCTTAGAGTGCTCGAGTGAATCGAATTCCGGCATACAATCTTACGTCTCAGAAAGGGACTTGGTCACGAACTGAATAAGTGTCTCCCGCAAAAGCGGAAACTAGGCCAGATCAAGCGATTTCCCATGCTCACTCTGTAATTTGAGTTTTTAATAATACTACCAAGCAGTCGAGCTTGCACATACAAAACACTAGATTGGAATTTCAGAGCGGCACACACGCTAAAAAGTGGGGAGACACTTATTTGGCGCGAGACCAAGTACGAAGAAGAACATTTGAAGAACCATTTGATGTATCTTGCGCTTACAGATTCTGTCATCTGAGGGACGCGTGGCACGATATTTGCATAACAGAGATAAGAGTATACACAAACGAGTCGAATCAGAGAAGGTCGGTGGGCAAGGATCCGCCGAAGATCTACAAAACAACAACCCCAGGAGTACAACAAGACAACAAGAGCTCGCCGTCGTTAATTCTCTTAGATATCGCACGTCGTCTAGCGCTGAGCGTGGCATCGCTGTTGGGGTGGTTTCCCCGTGTAAGACGGACTGATAGGCTAAGCTGGGGATTTTATTACGGAAAATGACTAGAATACCCTTCAAATGACCCCGCCACAAAGTAGGGGGTCAATTGAGGCGTTTTTGGGGGTTATCCTCTAATCGACCCCCAAAACTATCGGTGCCCCGGGGGTCGGATAGGTCACCTAATATCTACAAGTGTTTTTTAAGTCACTTTTCCACCGCTCCTTATGTTAGAAACGGGACTTTAGCCATACAATTAGTAGAACAAATCTGTTTGCCTTATCAGGCTAGCTATGTTTTGTCAATTGCTATACGGAGTCCTTACCGCGTGCAATAGGTAGAGCAGGTGGTCAGTGGGGTAGAGGCACGGAGTCACAAATTCCGAGGGTCAGCTAGGGGCTACTAAGGGGTCAGATATGCGCTAGAGGAAAATTTCTTGTAAATTACAGTAATCAACCCCCAACTGACTGACCCTTTGACTAATCCCCTACTTTATGGCCGTACGGGGTAAAACGCCCTAGCGTGATGCAGACACGCGTCGCGTTCCGAACCTTTGGTCTCCGTACAGAAAGAACATCAAAGGAAAGGATCGGCTCACGAGGGCCCATGTATACCCGAGTGGGACGGTGAGGTTCTCTGATAAGCGGGATGGTGAGGTAAATGTTAATACCGGAAGGAACACCGGGGCGGGTGGGGAGTTCGGCGGAAGCAGCCGGATCAGCAGGTTTGGGATGCGGCAGAAAACAAATATAGATGTTGGAATGGGACGGAGTGGATCTGCAATGATATTAATCTTGCCGTCGGGCTTACCATGTTCTCCAGGAAGCACGATATTGGAGAGGCGAGTGGTGTCGACATAGCCCTGGTTCTGCCAGGAATATCTTTGAGGATTCCAACTCAAATAACCGTGAGGCGTCTATGAACATATCCGTTCCCAATGTTCAGACACGTGCCAACGGTGAAGACTGGATCCGAGTGTGGATGGTGCTCGTCGTCGGCTCCTGTCAGCCGCATAGTTTTCGGCCATGAGCCTCCAGCGATGACGGCAACTTTATGAGCGAGCGAGGGCGGCATGTAATACAGGCAGTCAACAGTCTGCGTCCATCGACGAAGACGACCAGAACAAGGGCGCTCACTCGGGAAGCGACGGAAGCCGGTGGTGGGGCTGACGTGAGACATATGCTCGTCTCATGGAACGGCTCCGTGGAATCGGCGGTATCATAGATCGATATGTCGGATAGCCACTTGCTTGACTTGTAAATTGGCGAGGATGGACAAAAGTCTAGGAGCTGTGGGACGGATAGAGTTCAGCTTCGGCTTGTATGAGGACCATAATTCACTCCCTGCATTGACAGAGATCCTATCCACATTGATCACAACGGTTTCTTCTTGGTGCCCAACATCTTCTTAAACGCCATAAGCTGCTGCTCCCGGCCGGGGATGAACTGGTGCCGAACGCTGTCCCGTCGTCGGAGATCGAGGTAGTCAGGCTGATTCGGCTTTTCGGTTTCTTCAGGCGTAATATCTCTTCAAACCGGCCTCGGGCTAGTAGGACGGTCGTAAAGAACATGATGTGCAAGCAGTCAAGAAAATATGTCTAAACATAGTGGGCATTTATGCCCAATGCACCGAGTCGTGACGGGATTTGACTGTCGCTGCACCCTCGATCGTCGTACGAATTCACGATCGCTGGCACCGCCGAGATGAGCTGAGCTGAGGCAGGACGAGGCGTAGTCCAGGGCGCAACAATGCGTTAGGACGGCAGAGAGAGCCAGGGGTGGCCAGCTGGCTGATAGAGCAGGCCGGGAGAAAGAAAGCAGACCGGAGCAAGGCGTCGAGGTCGAGGGAGAAAGGGCACTGGGCTTGTAGTCGAGGACGACCAAAACCTAGGGCGGCCGTCCGGCACGTGAGGCAGAGAGGCCTCAGGAAAGGGCGGCGCCGACTCCTGGCATCTGTTATCGATGTGCCGTGTAGTCCGAGCTGATGACTCCTCACTTCCCTTTTAATGCTGCCTCCTCGGCCCCCCCCCCCCCGCGCCCCGAGGTGGTAGATCCCTTTCCGCTCATCGTACATCGCTGGGAATGAGAGTCGCAGGTAAGGGTCAGATTGTCCCCATCTTCAAAGAGACTGCAGGATACCTCCTACGAGATCAGGGGAAGGTGCACGAGCTCCCAAATGCAGGCCTCATATCAGCCCTGTTCACATCATAGTCGTTCCAAACCACATACTCCAGGATACTCTTCCTGAATCTATCCTCTCGACAGACTCAGGCTCTTTTTGGTTAGTGAGAATGACCTCCTCAATGATGGGGGCAAACGATCCACGGAGTAAATTTGCCCATCAATGCTCCAGACCACTTAGGTAGCCCGCTGATCGCACCACGGGCCATCGCCCCCTCTCTTCCTTCTCCTTCCTCCTCTCAATCCCAAAGCTAGCTTGGCATGGCAGGAGATCCTGACAGGTGGACCAATTCCACTGTGCCTCCACCCATGTTGTGCCATTCAACCGCCGGGTTCAAGTCACAATCCAGAGCACTTGTCAAAGAAACTCGCTGCGGCTGTGGTGAAGTACGCGTTGCGCATGATCCAACACTCAGGTCATGCAATATTGAAAGGCAGCTACACAGGGCACGGTCAAGTAGTCCGCTCGACGGCGTAACTTGCAGGATCGCAGTCCATGTGCTATCGTGTAGTGCCGTCCGTTCGTGATTCGTAAAACTCCCCCTTTCAGCTGCGGGGTTGTAAGCTCAAGACGACCTCTCGCAAGAGCGATCCCAGCCCAAAGATTCCCGTGTGCTTACTAGCCGCAGAGAAGATGCTCAATCGCTTCCCCTTACTCGATCGGCAGCAAAAGAAAGCGATAAGCTGAGAGCTGAGTAAATCAAGATACTCAGCTTAAATCATGACCAGACGTTTGAAGCTGATGTGACAGTTCAGATATGATGCAAGAAGCGTGTGAGTCGTGTCTTCTCCTCCGCTGCACCAAGTCGCCAGGCAAGTCGGGCCAGCCCGCAACGAGTTCTTTCTCCTGCTTCACCCAACTGAGAAAGGCGGCCATGACACGTTCATGCGGCCCAGGGTGGCGGCGGGAAATCGGATGATTCATCATACCTTCAGCTGCGTTGTCACTGCGAGCTGATGACATCGAACGGGCAAATGGCTGAACTCTGACTGCTTTAGTTGGCTGAAAGCTTTCGAGCGACAGGTACTCAGAGGCTGTCCACAAGAGTAGTTCATTGCGTAGAGTGTCTAGCTGAATCGAGAGGAGAGGTGCGTGTAGTCGTAGAAGGTCCGATTTAAGGCGTAGACGCTCAGGATGACCCTGACGTCTTATGGCTCCTCGTGCACAAGCAGTATTATCTGGTAGTTGTGGAGGGGGAAACACTATGGATGGAGCGTCATCCGAGCGGCCCTGGTGACGAAGCGAACGGCGGTCGCGACGAAGCACGGTTATAGCCCCGGCCGCGGTATCGAGGGCATCGTCGATCAGCTGTCGTTCACGTTGCGGCCTTCAAGGATTGTGAATTTAGAGTTAGGGCTTTAATGGTTTTCAGCCAAGGGATGGTATTCCACAGGCTTGTGGGACCAGTGCCACCTGAACCCGCCATGACCCGCGTCGACACCGTCAATGTTCGTTGATGGCCTCAAAGATTGCGTCCCTAAGACGGTGGTATGGTGCCCGGGGGCGGGGTTGGGAGGTGTTTTCTTCCCGCTGAGTTAAGGTGGACGAGAGGGAGTGTGGGTCTTGTTGCCGGGGTAGGCGGTGGGATTGTGGGGGAATTCGTTCTTCTTCTACTTCTTCTCGTCGGGGGGCTTCGATAGATGGGATTCAAGAAGTGTGAGATGGGGGAGTTGGGTGGAGGAGGGATGGAGATACTGGGGTAGTAGCTGCCGTTTGTGATGATGTTGGCGAAGCACGATCTGCTCCTTGTTGTTGCTTTCACCGTGGCGGTTGGGGAGACAATTTTCACTGGTCGTTCGTTGGTCACTTGATTAGTCGCCTTGATGGAGCGGAGGGTTAGTGTTGCAAAAGATTTTGTCGTTCCTAATATACAATATGTACATATCAACCAAACGACTTATCCCATCTCAGCTCTTCATCCCCTGTTTCTGAGGATCTTTGAAACATACTCTGGCACCATCGACTAATTCATACCTCCTCCTTCTCAACCTCTCCAGTCCCCCTCTTCTCCCTTCCAGCCTCCTTCCTAACCCTCCGCTCCTCCACCCTCTCCACCCTCGCCCTCTCCTGCTCCTGCAACCCCGTCTTCGCCACCTCATGTGTCTTACTAAGCACCTGCTTCCCAATCAGCAAACTAACCCCAATCGCCAGGGCACTCATCGCCGTGTAGAAGATCCACATTTTCTGCAGACTGTCCGTGTATGCTATGTTGACTATAGCCTTCTGATCCCTAGGCAACGATTTGAGGAATTGGGTATTTGACCCCGAGGAGGAAGCGGTGAGTTGGCGCACTACATCCGCGGGCAAGACGGAGGCGAGGTAAGGACCCTTGCGGGCCAAAACGTTGGTGAAGATGACGCCGCCGAGGACGACGGACATGGAGGTTGAGAGTTGGCGGATGAAGCCGAGGGTTCCGGTTGCGGTGGCGATGTCATGGGGCTTGATGGTGCTCTGCACCGCGATGAGGGGACTCTGGAAGTTTGGTCCAACGCCTAACCCCGCGATGATTTGGTAGATGACTATTTTGGCCCAGTTGGGGGTTGGGTCGAGGTCGATGAAGAGGCCGTAGCCGAGTGTCATGAAGATGAAGCCGAACCAGATGGGTTCGCGGTAGCGGCCGGTCTTTTTGATGAGAACACCGACTAGGGCGGATTGGAAGGAGAGGGACAGCGCGAAGGGAAAGAGATAGATTCCAGAGAGTAAGGGGCTGGCGGAGAGGACGGTTTGGAAGTAGAGGGGGAGGAAGTAGGAGCCGGAGATGAAGACGAAGCCGTGGAGGAAGGCGGAGGCGAAGGAGGCGCACGCGCTGCGGTTGTTGAAGAGGTGGAGGGGCATGATAGGGTATTTGGCGAATTTCCATTCGTTGACGAAGAAGAGGATGATGGTCAGGATGCCAAAGATGATGAGACAGAGTGGGTAGGCGGAGGACCAGGGGTGGGTGACTCCGCCGGATTCGAGACCAAGGAGGAACATAACGACGCCGCCGACGATCGTGATGACGCCGATCCAGTCGATGGATTTGATGCCCGCGAGGAAGGGGGTGCGTGGCGTGTGGAGTTCAAGGAATACTAAGAGCATGACGAAGGCGAAGCCATCTAGAGGCAGATTAATGTAAAACTGGATTGAGGGGTTAGTGAAGGGGGTTGAGAAGGTCGCTGTTGGTCTCTACTTACACACCACCTCCATGTGACTTTCTGTGTAAAGACACCACCAACAACAGGTCCAACAGCTGATGCTAAAGCCCATGTCATGCCCACGAGGCCAAAATACTTCGCACGTTCCCGCATGGAGAAGAGGTCCGAAATGACAATATTGACCAAGACGATCAAACCACCACCACCAACACCTTGAACGACTCGACCACCAATCAGCATTCCAATACTTACGGAAACAGCACAGAGCAAGGATCCAACAAGAAAGACAATATTAGCCAGCAGGATGACAGGTTTGCGACCCCAGATATCGCTCAATTTACCCCATAATGGTACAGACGCTGCGTTTGCAAGTAGATATGCGGAGCCAACCCAAGTATAGTTGGAAGTTGAGGCAGAAAAATGTCCAGCTATTGCTGGTAAAGCGGTAGTAATGATGGTCATATCTAGTGCGGCAAGGAAGAGCGCAATGCACAGAGACAGCATGATGACTGCAATGCGAGCCTTTCCAAGTTCCTCCGATTTTGAAGGCGTCTGGCTGATCTTTTTCTCCAACGCAGAGCCATCTCGTCCTTCTGTCGCTTTTTCCGAAGACGAAGTAGATATGTAGTCGTGTGTTGCTGATGTGGATGGCTGCGCGCCTTCCGTAGGCATTGATTGTGCGACTGCTCCTGCGGCTTCGGGATTTTTCTCGGGGTTTGACATTGCAAATAGTGGATAGAAAGTACAGCTGGAGTAGACTCAAGGTTCGCACGGAGGTTGATAACGTGAAGCTGATCGAAAGTGTCCCCTGGGATATCGAATGCTTAATGACCGAAAATGGTATGCAGATGACTCATTATGCTCTGCACAAGAGTCGGTTGAACCGGGAAAGACAGAAGCAGAATAGGAAAATTATAGCGAATCCGAACGTGAGAAAAGAAAGAATAAAGGAGAATGAGGGGAGGACTAGTATGATGTGACTCTGCTATTAGTCGAGTCGAGATCGAAGGTCGCTTGCAATCCATCGTCATGGATCGGCCGCATCGGCGTTAGTTAAAGATAAAAGGCGGATGGAAGCCAAGCTAAAAGCGGAGAGTGGAAGCATCGATAAACCTCGGGAGCGGAATGTTGGTTCCGCTCCTACGAAGCTTGTATCGGACACTTTCCTGATCAGGACGAGGTACCCTCTTCCAGATGCGCAGTGTTCGCGTTCAAGGGATCCATGAAGCCACGGTGGCCTGACAACCTGAGCCAGCTCAACAGCCAGAACATAGCCATGTAGAGAGGTAAATCGATAATATTGGACGAATAGAAAAGCGTCTCCACATCCCGTTGCGTTCACCGAGTTTTCATTCGGAATTGTAGAGTATAGAATTATTTGCATAAGTTTAAAGAAATAGAGGCATTCCTCTGAGCGTATAAGCCAGCTGAGATGGACACGAGCCGCAAACAGAAGTAGAATTTATATCAAAGGAGCAGCGCATGCATTTTCAGACATCCGCGTGAACTTCGGAGCTCCGCCAATCATGACGTATCGAACCTATCAAGCATGCTATAATTATGTGCTTGAAGATTCTCCGTCGGGTATTCGTCTGTCGAAAGTAAATCTCAGATAGGGCCTTTATTTTTCGAGCCCGCAAGTCCTCAATGCGAGCTGATATCGAATCAATTAGGCTTGAGCGAGAGTCCCAATATTACGATATTGCACGCTTGGGCTGAACATGTGCTTGCATCAGCCGGAATCCTACTTGAGTTTGAGTATACTTTTCATAATATACTGTTCTCGAGTCTATTTGTAGAAGTGAAGGAAGGCGTCGTAAACGTCTTCTAGTTTCTGTGGAAGAACCAAATGCGCGGCAAAACAGCTTCCTGGCCTGATGCAACGCCGGCCCGGCATTTGTCTTTTCATTTGCTTAGACAGCGGCACCAGAAATGAAGAACCATTTGTCAACGCTGCCGTCGATTGGTGCTGGTGCCTGATTTTCGCCTTGAGGAATGTTTTTGAGCTGTGATGGGTCGACACGGTCTAGAGAGGATTCGTTGAGCACATTTGCACTTCCAGCGATATTAGCGGTCGAGATTTCCACAGGGAGCTCTGGAACTTACAGGTTGATGTCACCCAGCCGTTGTTTGCCTGTGATCAGTCTCTCCCAAGCATCACTGCACTCCCTGATAACTTCCAATGCATACTTCTTGTTCTTGCATTCACCGCTGAAGGCAAATTGGTTCTCTGGCTTTCCATCAGGGATCTTGTAGATTCTGAACCATTCGTTTGTTGCTCTGAGCAGGCCTGGTAGGTGTCTCTCGACATCTTCGATGTCATTCAATTTTGGTGCTAGGGGATCGTTGACATCAATGACAATTATTTTCCAGTCTGTCTCTTCCTCATCGAGTAGAGCCATTACGCCAAGCACTTTGACCTGTTTGATCTGACCGGTGTAGCCAACCAATTCGCCGATCTCGCAAACATCTAGTGGATCATTGTCGCCCTTAGCTTTGGTTTCGGGATGAACAACGTTTGGGTCTTCCCATGTCTGATTTATCGAAGTCAGCAACGTGTTTCTTGTTCGTGCTGAGAAAGGGCCGTACTCGTGGGAATGCACCATAATTCCACAGATAACCCTTGTGAGGAAAGCAGTTGCGAACAAAGCGAAGCTTGCCCTTCTTGATATCTTGTTTTATCGGGTTGAGAAACTCTTCTCTGGAGATCTGTCACATTGTCGCATTACTTTTCTGCCAATCGAACCAAGTGATGTGAATTTGATCCACTCCCTGTGGACAAGCGTACCTCAAGCTTGGCATTGGTCCATCTTGGGATCTCAACAACCATGTTCAGAACAGTCTGCTGCTGATTGGCATACAGAGGCACATCGTGGAAGGGTGAGACCGGGTTGCCGTCTTTCTCAATGAAAGCACGGAACTCCAGTGTGTTGGGAGCGCCGACTTTGCGAACGCTGAATTCAGAGGATTGCTTGCCGTACGACATCTTGTCTGATGATACAGACGAAGATGAGAAATGTCGGGCAATCTGGTCTGTCCGTTGGGAAGCTATGTTGTTGAATTGGAGAGAGTGGGAAGTAGAATTTTTGATAGTGGGGAAAGCCAGTGTGGGGGAGGAAACTGCGGTGACGGGATTTAAAGGTTCGCGGTGTGTCTTAGCTACTTGGTAGGATGCAACTGGTGTGCAGCGTGAAAATTGATTCAACTGTCTTTGGGCCAGGCTAGCAAAACGATTAGAGGGTAGCATCTGGAATGGAAGGAAATGTTTCAGCAGGTTCTGCTGTCTCTGTGATCCCCACCCGAAGCTTCACGAATTGGAGAGCTAATGATGGAGCTCAAAAGGTTGCTCGGGAAATAAGCAAGGGCCGAGGTTTTGGTAGTAGCAGCCATTGCGAGATACCAATACGGGAAACTCTGAGCGAGATCTATCTCAGTATTTTTGTCACAGTATCTGGTGCCTGGCTGGTTATCGGTATCGCCACGTGACCGGTCTGGAAAATGATTCACGATTTGTTCTGTGTTTTTCACATTTGAGTACAGTACAAGTGTCTTACCCGGATCACACTTCACAATGCTATGCCATCTCTGTTACGACTCGTTGAATCCATCATGACATTATCTGCTCCGGCCTCTTCTGCAGTATCACAAGAAGCCTTTCTCAAAGCCATTCTTCCTTCCTCTACACGGGTTGCGCCTCACGTTCCCATCCCCCGCAATGGCGTCAACTACAGGCGTAAAGTCGCCCTGGCACCCATGGTTCGCAGTGGGGAGCTACCTTCTCGCCTACTGGCGCTCCATTACGGTGCTGATCTCGTCTGGGGCCCTGAAACTGTCGACCGCGCAATGATCGGCACAACGCGCAAAATCAATCCTCGTACCTCCTGCATAGAATGGACAAGGTCTGCGTCAAATGTTCCGATGGAAAAACCCGGCTTCAAGAAAGAGAATGTTCTGTACAGGATAGATCCCAATCTTGAGAAGGGAAAATTGATATATCAAATCGGCACATCCAATCCAGACTTGGCAGTGCAAGCTGCTAAGGTCGTTGCAGCCGATGTGTCGGGCATAGATGTCAATGCTGGCTGTCCGAAGTCTTTCTCGACTTCTGGCGGTATGGGCGCTGCGTTATTGCGAAGGCCAGATCTGCTTGCCTCGATTTTACGTGAGCTCGTTGAGAAGGTTGGAAAGATCTATGAGATTGGCGTTTCAGTCAAGATTAGACTCCTGGAATCACCAGAGCTGACCGAGTCGCTCGTAAGAAAGCTGTGCGGCACTGGTATCACCGGCTTGACTGTGCATTGTCGCACCACTTCAATGCGGCCAAGAGAAAGTGCAATCAGAGACCAATTACGCATGGTTGGGTCAGTATGCCGGGAATATGGAGTAGCGTGTCTGATGAACGGCGATGTCAAAAACCGGGACGAGGCTATCCAGCTTGCAGCAGACTATGGGGTTGATGGGGGTATGATCGCTACAGCAGCAGAAAGCAATTCCAGCGCCTTCCGGACAGCCGAGCAAGGAGGCCTCATACCTTGGAGGGAGGTTGTGGAAGAATACTTAAAGTACGCCATGAGTGTAGAGAACAAATGGGGCAACACGAAGTTCCTGCTCGTACAATTGATCCCGGGAAAGCATGCATGCCACAAGTTAGTCAGTATGTCAAAAAGCCATGTTGAATGCATGAAGATTCTTGGATTCGATAGTGGCGACATAGTGGGAAGGGCAATTGAGGCAGACAAGGTGCTGGGTCTGGACGAACCGATGCCAAGCAAGCAGGAGCGAAAACAGATGCGGAAACAGATGAAAAGAGCTCTGGAAGAAACTGGGGCTGGTGGAGACCCCGGGGCCGCCCAGAGTGAAAATAAGCAAAAGCATGTGTTAGTGGAGAACAACAAGGAGGAGACCGAATATGAGTCCCTGATATACGGAAAGATTGAATCAGATTTCCTACAAGCATAACAAGGAGTTGCGGAATCCATTCCAGGCGTTGAAAACGTACAGGACTAAGGCAGACGTTTTCATACTTTCCGCGTGTAGAAGTGGATAAGGACTTACATCATCTGGCAGTCTCCTGATGAGCTGGAGAGCACCAGGCGACAGAATATAAAAGACGAACGGACTGTAATTTCCAGAGCTAATTCACGTAGATGTAAATCCAGCTTCTGGAATGTTAAAATTGCAGGCAAATCGAGTCTCCAGCTAGAAGCTTTGATGCACTGATTTCCGTCGTGGTCTGCGTATTCTCCATAACATTCAGCCGCAGGTCTCTTTCTCTCCATCCTTCACATGATTGCAGCCGTTGGACACCTAATTGCATTTCTCAGCTCTGCACTTCCATTGCCTCCCAAATATCATGTGATCTTGCGTCAAGATGAAGTAACCCTCAATAGTGTCATCTGTCAACTTCGTGCGATATTTGTGATTTTTATCACCGCTGAACTTGGACACAGTGACAGGAATCCGTGGTCGTGAGATACCATATGGCTGCCATGCCCCATGTTTCTTTCCACGTAAGAGGATCCGATCATCTGAAGCCAAATAGTCGACCTCGCAGTCCATGTATGAATGATACTCAGAAAGCTTCTATCATCCAGGCCTTCTCTTCACAAATTCTTCAAGATCAGATCTGGTCACCACTCCTAGGACAAACTTTCGACCATCGTCAGTCACAACAGCAAAGTCTTGAGGACTTTTTCCGTCAGGACCACCATTGAAAAAAGCTTCTAGCTCTTCCAGTTCAGTCTCTGTGGTGATCACCGTGTATTTACTCCCTTTGCGTCGAAATTTCATCATGGCTCTCTCCACTGAAGCATCCTCGGTGACAATACGTTGCTTGAGCATTTCTCTAAGTCGTGGTATGCTGAGATATCCTAGAAGAGCTCTGTTCTCTTCTGCAACTACTGTGAGGTGGGTATAGTCACGTTCGTATGCGGACAGTAAGGCAGATGAAATAGAGGCATGTGGAGAAGTAGATAGCGCCGGAGGTAGTTCGAGATCGGCAACCGTAGCCTGTACAAGAGGTCTTGTTAGAATTGGGCTAAATTGTCCTTTCACAACTTCATGTACTAACACCTCGATACTTATGTGCCCATTGTAGGATAGGTGGAAAGACTCCATTAGACGTCGTGGACGTCTTCTCAGCAAGAGTGCCGGTAGGTCGAAGGTCCATTATAAGATTTGATCAATCGCAGAATCAGAAGGGAAAGGATTTTTGTATGAGTGTGTTAAGAGGTTTCATTAAGATCCTGTTTCACAGCTGAGCTGGCAATATCACGAAGTTGGCCACATTATCCGAAATCCTTGCGGCTGCTCAGAGGGACATCTTCGTTTTCGATTTGGTATGACAGCACTCATTGCTCTTCAACAGCTGTGCACAATTTTAAGGTAAGCACCAATGCATGGATAATGCCTTTTAGGAAATATTCAAACACCACGCTTGGATTTCGGTGCCTCGGAAAGGATAACCGCAGATAAAGAGAAGCGTGACGGCGGATGGCGCTATTCCGCATCTGGAGCTTCCCCAGCTCTCCACCAAGCTCCCGTCCCCTCGGCTTGCCATCTCCATCTTCAACTGACTTGATTTTCGCTGCTGGATTTAGGTAGACCTGCGCACTCGAGCTGCGCTTGAGCTTCACGCTGTTTTAGCTACAATATTCCTTATTTGAAGTACCAAACTCTACTTTCAGACGTCCCCTCCCACGAGATAAGCTGACAGAGAGCAGTGACGACATGCCTATCGTTTTCCCTGCTCAAAATACGCTCGGTGAGGTGTTTGGGTGCTCCTCCCCATTTTCGAGGCCGAAGCCCAAGGCTCCTATCCGAGAACATCCTCTGAAAGGGCCCATCTTCTCCGCATGGAGCGCTGTTGATACGGTCAAGGACAAAGCGGGCCAGTTGAGCAATGAAGCTGTCAGAGAATATGAGAAAGCCAGTAGCAAAGCCCAACAGAAAGCTGGCAGTATTGAGTTGTATTCTCCGAAATATTACGCAGCGTGTACAATTGGTGGGATCCTCGCTTGTGTAGGCTTCTTCCTCCCTTTCGATGAAATCCTTCTTCTCAACCCTTCCAGGGCCCAACACACACAGCTGTAACTCCACTTGATCTCGTCAAATGCCGACGTCAGGTCGACTCGAAGCTCTACAAGGGTAACTTTGAGGCGTGGGGAAAGATTGGTCGGGCTGAGGGCATCCGAGGAATCTTCACTGGCTGGGGCCCGACTTTCGTCGGTTATTCGGTCCAAGGTGCCGCCAAGTATGGTGGATACGAGTTCTTCAAGCACTTCTATGCCGGACTTGTGGGAGAAGAAAATGCCGAAAAGTGGAAGACAGGTCTCTACCTGACTGCCTCCGCCTCTGCCGAATTTTTCGCCGATATTGGCCTCTGCCCCTTCGAAGCCGTCAAGGTCCGCATGCAGACAACCATTCCCCCTACCTTCACTGGTACAGTCCAAGGCATCAGTTCTATCACTGCAAAAGAAGGCGTTTCAGGGTAGGTCGGCAAACGAGCCTTGTGTGCATTGGCTAATGCGAGCAGACTCTACAAAGGTCTCTACCCTCTCTGGGGCCGACAAATCCCGTACACGATGATGAAGTTTGCCTCGTTCGAGACCATCGTCGCAGCCATCTACAACTATCTCCCTGGCCAAAAATCTGATTACGGAAAGGGCGCTCAGACAGCCGTCGCTTTCAGCGGTGGTTACCTTGCTGGTATTCTCTGCGCTATTGTTTCTCACCCAGCCGATGTCATGGTCAGCAAGTTGAATGCCGAGCGTGCCCCAGGAGAATCATTTGGTGGAGCTATGAGTCGTATCTATAGCAAGATTGGCTTTGGCGGTCTCTGGAACGGACTTCCCGTACGTATTGTGATGATAGGTACGTTTATCCATCTTCATCGTGACATAATGCATAAGCTAACACCGTCGAGGCACATTGACGGGCCTTCAATGGATGATATACGACTCTTTCAAGATCTTCATGGGCTTGCCGACGACTGGTGGTGGTGGAGAAGCGAAAAGGGGCTCGCACTAGGTAAGCATTGGGCCTTTGTGGGCTAGCTATACATTGCAAGAAGAGAATGGCACGAAGATGCGCTCAGACTACTGCCCAAACGCTTGCAATGTTCACATCAGATATGCAGATTGTCCTCGTACAATATGCCTTTTGCAAAACCAGTATCTCTTTCTGGATAGAGGTTTACGGCATCAAGACTGCGCCAAGCCAAAAATCACGTGAGCCCCGTAAGCCCGCCAAGTCGCACCTCAAGGCATCTTGATTTAAACTTGGATAACACCACTTAATCTGAATCTGCTGTGTACAGTCTCAATTTACATGAACATGGATCAACATCAGACCAACATGGTAATTATGCCTACTGGAAGGTTCCTTGATGCCCATCGGAACAGTTTGAAACTTGGTTTGCCATCATCTGTGGAGCTCATCCCCCACATTTTTGCCCAAAACATCCTGCGAGGAGATTGACCTCCTTTCTGTCAAAGTCACAAGGTCATACCCGGTAGTTACAAGTAATCAGATGGGTTCTTTCGGACGAGTCCATTGGCCTCAGCCCAGCTGGTTCTCGCTGGGCTACATGACTAGCTCACAAAGCTTCCACTCGGTAGATCGACGTCCCCCCTTATCTTATCAAGGATTTCGTGTAACATCCCAACTTCAGCAAATAAGATCGCCATGTGAGCGAGATGTGTGAATCGTTCATGCCTGAAGGTTCCTTGGCCCTAGAATGGTGTCATAGTTCTGACCAGCAGCTAGCGTCCCATTTGCATGGTCCCCGTCACGGGCGAAGTATTTGACCTACTGCTTGCCCGATCGCATTTGCGGTCGAAATGTTGACCTACTCACTCACTCGCCTGCCTTCGTGAAAGATTCATACAACAAGAGTCTCTTGGATTGGAAGTCGATATCTCTCCAGGTGTGTTGCGTCGCAATTTACGTTGTGTTGCCTGTACTTCCCGTCTCTGCTTGCGTGCTGCCTCTCCGACCAAAAGAATTGACTTTAATCCACACGGCGCATTGATCGCATCTGAAACCCTCCAAACCATGCCTCATATTCAAGCTCTGTACCAACAATTGGTACTATAGATCTCAAAAAAATCAAGATGGCCAACGTTTCTCATGGACGTGGAGGTGAGCAATTCTTGCGCCATCTGCCAGGTTCCCATAATCTTGGCTGACCTCCACTGGGAAGGTGCTGGCAACATCGAGCCTGATTCGCAAACGTACGAATTTCCTACAAAGCCCAAGTTCCCCATCCGAGATAGCTCAGTCAACGAGGAGAGTACCCGATCACGCTATCTGACACCAATTGCTTTAGGTACGCCGATGCTGGAATCGTCCGCGAAGGACCTGTAGGCAACCAGGGCGATGGGCCATTCTCCACCGGTGTATGTCTCAGACTTCAAACAATAGATTCGTCAATGTCGGCGGATTAAGCCAAGCTGATGCACTTACAGCGGGGTGGTGCAGGAAATGTTGGTTCGCCTCATACGAAGGCCTCTAGCAAGGCACACGATGAAGATGTTGTTCCTGAGGTTGCACTGCGTGAGAACAACATGAAAGATTATCACATTGGTCGAGGTGGTGCAGGCAACGAGCATCATGACCACGCCAAAGGAGAGCACGAGCACGAAAATCTCGCAGATAAGCTCAAGAACAAGGTTTTGGGGAAGGAATGAGCATATTTCCTTCATTCGGCAACAGCTTCTGCGGAAGGTGTCGTTTCGGATCAAGGTCGACGGAGGTAGTGGCGAGAATAACGCAGGCTGGGTTCGCGTTCGGGTCCTCCCACCAAGATTTACCCCTAAGTATCGTCTAATCAACACGATTTATGTCTTCGACCTTTTGATCTGAGGGCTGCCTTGAATGGGCGAGTTCATCCATATTCCCCGGGCTGCATTGGATTCATTATCACCAAACCGAGGACACAGATTCTGAGGAGAGCTCTGTGCATGGTCTTGCTATATTACTCGCAAGGATCATCCGAACATCAGCTTCAACACTCGAAAAGAGATTTAAGGGACCAGAAAGCTTGCGGTCCTAAGTCGCAAGCTTTTAGCCCTGCCATTCTTGACGCTCTCATTTATGAAAGTCTCGTGCTAAGCTTGGTAGCGCGGGCGTCAGAGCGATGCGATCCTTCGTAAATTGTATTTAGAAGTTCGATATGTCCTGGGTGGGCGTCCCATTTTTGATCCCATCTTGATCCCAAAACTCTGGGCACGTGCCGAGGGCGCGTGTTGCGCCAACGCGCCACGTCTGTAGAACCTATGAACTCTCCGTAGGTTCTCTTCTTGGGTGGAGATAACCTTGCTGGGCTACCCATCTCTATTGTCCCCCACATGTTAGGTCAACCCATCGGATTAGGTTCCTTTTCCTCGAACATCACGAGTCGCTACGAACAGAGCTCACCATGTCTCAAGCTTCGACCAAGAAGCGCAAACCAGATCTCTTCGGAGAAATCCACACTCCTTCTGAAAAACAACATAATCAGGCAACAACGGCGGAAGACGCAGAACCCTCTTCAGATCCCTCAACACTTGTCTCCGATGAAGTGCCTTTTACCCTAGAGTGCCCTGCGCGCAAAATCGCGAAGAAACGGAGGCGGAATGGTGATGTCATTGGACCCAAGCAAGAGGATGGAGGATTTCCAACCCTCAAAATCAATTATGCTATCCGGCCTGGCAAGGCTTGGACAGATCTCAAGACGCACCCCAGCCTTTTTAGTAAGTTGAGATCAATACGCAGCCGCGTTGACCTCAAGCGCAGATACTAATTGGTCGATTTAAGTTGGAGAGCATGAAATTTCCACAAGATCGTTGGTATACATCAACAGGCACGTACCGGCTCCCGACCCACCTGATACTAATGCTTCCAAAGCCAATATTCTAGCTTTCGACAAAGAGAAACTCTGGGTGGGTCAAGTTCTGGAAGTCAAGGCCGCAAGCCCTGATGAAGTGTGGCTGCGCCTGTTTTGGCTGTACTGGCCTGACGAGCTACCTCAAGGACGACAGAAATATCATGGTAGCCAGGAATTAGTCATGAGCAACCACATGGAGATAGTGGATGTTGGGACTATAACCAGCAAGGCAGAAATCAGTCATTGGGATGAAACGGATGACGACCAAGATGTAGGTCACCGCTTCTGGAGACAGTTCTACGATGTGCGATTAGAGAAAACGAAAAGTGGTGGGTTGAGCGAGATTAGGAGATACTGTGTGTGTAATGAATACTACAACCCCGACGAGATGATGCTGAAATGCCCGAATGCAAAATGCGGTATCTGGAATCATCAGGTGTGTCTGGAACAAGCCATCTTGGCGCAGACCTACGGCCGACTAGTGGGTGGTCAGAAGTCTGTGGGAGAACCTTCGAAGTCTTTTCCAGCTCCTAGGATGGATCCGCTCAAGGCTGGGAAGGACGTGGGAATCAAACAACGGAATGGGCAGAAGCGCAAGAGCACAACTGCCCAATCTCCGCCATCGAAGAACTCGACACCGCAGCCTGCACCTTGGCAAGGTCTCCCGAAAGCTGAAATTAGCGTGGGTGAGAGAGGGGCAGGCAGAGCACTGGTCACAATCACAGATGAAAGAGCTGATCCGAAGGTATGGACCGAGAGCATTCAATGTCTGATATGCGGTACTTCTATCGATTGAAGTCAGCGGATAGGAAATCTGTCGTACATCAATTGAGACCACTCGGTGATTAGCTTGCCTACTCCTCTCAAATCAGGCGCTAATCCTTCTACGTTTATCCCTTGTTTGATTCTGTTTCGAACTTCGAATCTGGGCCTGGCTAATGGCCCCTGTCGTCGGATTGTTCTCCCGTTTATATGAGAATCTGAGCGTTGGCGTCGGTATAGGTGTGTGGATGTGAAGACACGGTGCGTGGCCGGGTAGCAGACTAAATATTTGCCATGAATTTCTTTTTTAAACTGGAGCTTTGAAATTAAACTACTCGGCGTTCAATACTAAACCTTACTGCAATATTACAGTAACTTACAGCTCCAATTGCTTCACCAATGTGACGACGCGCCGTGCTTTATCCGGCTCCCAGCCGTTCAGTCGACACCGCATCACTCGACATGAATTGCTGAAACAAAGCCGGCACATTTTTGTTGGAACTCGCTGTGACGAGGGTCATAGTCGTCGTAGTAGCACGGGTTACTGCGATTTCGCTGTGAGCCCAACACGTTAGCTCTTTTGGATTTCCCTTTTGGATTTCCCTTTTGGGTTCGTGTTTTCTTGGTTGCCAGACAACAAGAGGTGGTAGGGACAGCCAACCTTCCACGGCTGAGCACAGGCCTTTTGATTCGGAAAAGGCTCAAACGAAATGAGGCAGAATGAGTTTGGGATATTGCATGGCAGCAATATCTCCGGAGTTCAGCCAGTCTCAAGTCCCAACTAGATGCTGGGAATACAGCCACTGTCATGTGCGTGTCTCAAGCTCGGCGATGGCTGAAGAAGGATCAGAAGGGTCTCCCAACCTCTACACGCCCTGTAGTCTTTTTGGGGAGTCTGGAAGCCGGAAGGCAAATTGCACACCCCTAGCATCTGGCGAGTCTAACTGTCGTACCGTATGTCATGAGACAGTACTGCGGTCAGCACGTTCAAGCCAGAAGTTTGATCCAGGCTTTGGGCCCCATAGAGAGAGTGGTGCCTTTTGATAGCTAGGTATCCGTACGAGAGGCGCTTTCACTCAGGGATCCGGACAAGTCCGAGCTGAGAGACTTATCCAATCCTTCAGCGAACCACCGCTTCCTTTCATGCTGACAAGTCTCAGCCTATCCTTACGTCTCTCGTTGTTGCACATGCACGAGAGTTGCCGCCTAGGCGTCTCTTGATGATCAGAACCGCGACCGTATGAGACTCGTAGGGGCAATGAACACCTGACATTGAGTCAACGATGGCCCGAGAAGGCTGCCGACTTGGTGAACAAGCCAGAGAGGGTGATTGGACGACCCATCCCTGGGCCTGTTGTCCACATAGGAGGCCTCACAGTGTCTTGCAATGTTCCAAAGACCCAGTACCCCACATACATCTACACCAGGCCAGGAACTTCCCTCTATAATTGTTATCGTACTGTTTAACATGGGAGGTCTGTTGCTGTTGGTTGGCAAATTGCCTTCTCCACTCAAGATGGTTTATGTGGAGTATGATGATCGTGACACCTTTCATCTTCCTGTCTGTCATCATACATATTCTTGGCCAGCTACTTTTCAAGAACAAGCCCGAGCCTCCGATTTTCATGGTTTCCAATACTTGGATGGACGATTGAGTATGGAATGGACCCCTGTAAGTTCTTTGTCAAACACCGGGAGAATGTATTTCTCGGAAGCCATGCTGCATTATTATGTCGGAAGTGACATCACTGATTGCGTTAGTATGGCAACTGTTTCATATTCACCTTAGTTGGGAAGAAACACAGTCTGTCTCAGCCCGGAAGGGAATAATTTCATCCTCAATAGCAACATGGGCGAAATCAGTGCAGCGGATATATACCGGGACCTTACATTTCCGACATTCGGCAAAGACGTGTGTTATGACTTCCACCCTGCGAAGCTCATGGAGCAGAAAACGGTATTTGCAGTTATCAGTCATCAGACTGACAGAGGATAAGGGCTGACCGGCTGAACCGCGAGCAGATGATGAAATACAGCCTTAGTCCGGAAAAGCTTCGGAGCTACGTTCCAATTTTCATCAATGAGCCCCAGAAACTCTTGAAGACGTCAGACGCTATCAAGGAAGAGCATGGCATTTTTGAGGTTGTTGAAACAATTGGAGTCATGAGCATTTTGTTGTAGGTCCTCCTTGGCGGCTTACTCAGCAGAGACCTATTTCCTTCTTCCTTGCTAGTCTGCGTAGATAGCTTCTTCTTCATACACTCATTC
>JAABUK010001690.1_pt1 | contig 41467 bp, 39 predicted proteins | sample 5559141 | NCBI WGS metagenome assembly JAABUK01 (sample SAMN10711869, study PRJNA513367) | rock metagenome | isolation source: Antarctica rocks | place: Antarctica: Victoria Land, Pudding Butte nord | collected 2016-01-03 | reverse complement strand
GCGTTGCCGCACGCCCGGATCGTCGTCGACCACTTCCACGTCGTGAAACTGGCGAACCAGATGATCGAGCGGGCGTCCGCCGCCGCACCACCCAAGCGCTGCGCGGCCGCCGCGGCCGCTCGTGCGACCCGGAGTGGACCAGCCGCCGCCGACTGCTCCGCAGCGCCGAGCGGCTCACCGACCAGCAACGGCAGAAGATGTTCATCAAGCTCGACACCTTCGACCCCGATGGGGATCTCGTCGCCGCGTGGATCACCAAGGAACTGCTACGCAACGTGCTGGCCTGCAAGTACCGCGGCGGCCTGCGCTATCACATCGCCGCGGCGCTCGAGGAGTTTTACACGTTCGCCGCAGCCTGCAAGGTCCCGGAGATCCACACCCTGGCCACCACCGTCGACACCTGGCAACAACCAATCATCGCCGCCATCGACACCGGCCTGTCCAACGCCCGAAGCGAAGGCTACAACCGCATCGTCAAACACATCGGACGGATCGCGTTCGGGCTTCGTAACAGCGACAACCAACGCCGCCGCATACGATGGGCCTGCACCCGCCGAACCAGGCCCGTGCCATCCAGGATTACAGCGCTACGCCCCTGCTAATTCTGAAGCGCCCCATATGCGCCCACGACCGCAGTCTCCCGTTGACTGCTGAGGGACTGGTCAGGGGAGCTGTGCTTGGGACCAGCCACAGGCGGAACAATCCGGCGGTGGCAAGCCAAATCCCCGCTTATTGAAATGCAAATGGGCTGAATCAGCGGGTGTCCAGCCAGGCGGTGTCGCCCATTACTTTTGCCCTGCCTACCAATTCGGGGGTGATTGTGTCCAAAGTGGTGATGGCCGTCACGAGACGCTCGACGGCGTCCTTTGCCATGTCCGCAGTTGCGCGCGCGAAGGACACCACGATGCACGCTGGGTGCTCGGCACGCCCGGTCATGGTGCCCAAGCCGACGACGAGAAGGCCGAGTTCGTTGGCCGCGGCCACCATCGCGCCTTCCGGGATGTGCCCGGGCAGCGAGATCGTGAGGTTGAGTCCACCCGCACTGCCGGTGACCGTCCACTCGGGTAGCCGCGCGGCGAGCGCTTGGACAAAAAAGTCCCTACGGGCCCGATACAGTCGGCGTAGCCCGCGGACGTGCCGGTCGTATTGCCCGGAATGCAGCAGGCTCGCGAAGACGTGCTGATCGAGTCCGTTGCTCCCGAAGTCGTCATCCCGCTTAGCGCTGCGCATTGATGCTATGAGCGCGGGTGGGGTGATCATCCAACCGAGCCGGAGCGCCGGCGCCAACGTCTTGCTCACACTGCCGAGCAGGACAACGCGGTCTGGGTTCATCGCTTGTAGACAAGCGACCGGAAGACGTTCGTACCGGAATTCTGCGTCGAAGTCGTCTTCCAGGATCAGCCCGTTGAAATCTTCCGCCCATTGCAGAAGCTGACGGCGCCGACTCGGCGAAAGGACCACCCCGGTGGGGTATTGATGGGCCGGCGTGCACAGCACCGCCCGGGCTTGCGTGGCGGCCAGCGCGTCGACTTGTAGTCCTTGTCCGTCCACCGGGACGTCGACGACCTCCAGGCCCAGCCGGGCAAGGAGTCTGCGTTGTACGGCGTTGCTCGGATCTTCCACGGCAATTCGGCGGTGGCCTTGTTCGAGGAGGACCCGGCATAGCAGGGTGATCCCTTGAGTGACACCGCTGACCACGACGACCCCGTGCGGATTGGTCACCGTTCCCCGTACCCGGGTCAGATATGACGCCAACTCCTGCCGCATCGCCCAGGCTCCCCACGGCTCGATGTAACCAAGTTCCTCCGAAGCCAGCGAGTTGAGTACGTTCCGGACTGCGGCCGACCAGTCGCGGCGTGGAAACGCGGAAAGGTCCGGCCAGCCCGGGCGCAAATCGACGATGCCCAGGCGAGAGCCGAGTTTCTGCGGCGGCGATTGCGTGGGTGGCACGATGACCGGCAGGAACGCGACGCGCGTTGATCCGCCCGGCCGGCTGTTGACAAAACCTTCGGCGGTGAGTTGCGTAGGCGTCGACGACGACGCCGCGGGAGACCCCGAGGTCTCGCGCAAGCACGCGGCTGGAGGGCAGGATGGTCCCCGGTTTCAGATGTCCGGTCCGGATGGCATCCCGCAATGACGCGGCGACTCGGAAGCGAAGGGACCCCGTTCCGGGACTTGAAACAGCCAGGGCCGTGAGCGTTTCTGCGGCGTTCGAGGGCATGCAGGTGATCCTCATCTCGGTTGGTCGGTGAACGATTTGCTCGCTCGCAGCAGCCGCCGGCGCCAGGCACGGCCGGGGCAGCGGGGGGCGTCGTATCTGGCCGTTGCACGGCGGCGCTGGTCGAACTGGTCCTTCATTTCACAGCGGAACTGGACCTGGATCCAGGGCCGTTCCCCGACCTATCATTCCAACCGTTGGCAGTCCCCGTCGCGGCAGGAGAAATTATGACCCGAATCTATCAACGGCTGCTCGGAGTGGGAGCTGCCGTTCTTGTCGGCGTCGGCGTGTTCAACGCCCCGGCGTCGGCAGGAGGAGTGAACAACCCGGTAATCGAACGAGCCGGCGCAGCACAGACCGCCGGCGGCTTACCCGTCAGCAACCTGACGATCAAAAGCGTGGTCAGCGTGGATTTACAGCGTGATTTCGCGACGCTGCCGTTGCATCGCGCCACCGTGAGCGGCGTACCCGTTTGGTATGTCATCACCGATGTTTCAGATGCTGCTCTTACCGGACAGCTGGGCCTGAATTTCGCCCCCAGGCTGGCCAACCTCATCACGCCGGACTGTCCTGGTTGCGTCCAGACGGTCAAATCGCCACGCTGGCTCGGGAAAACCGTTATCAGCCGACCCGGTAAACCGGATTTCTCTCCTACCCGGGTCCTCGAGCCAGGGCCCACGGGTTTCCCGCCGGTTGCAGCTAGTCCCGGCGCCGTCGGTGACCTGCACTATTCGCCGTTTGTGCAGATCGCCGGCACCAACGTGGTCTACAACGCGCCGATCGTCGCTGTCGGCAGTGGCCCCTTCGACGTCACCAATCACACCAATACCCATGATCGCCTGCTCACCATCGACACCAAGAAGATGACCGCAGGCCTGGGATTCGTCCGGGGCTTCGCCAACGGCAAGCCCATTTTCTACCTGAGCTTCGAAACTTCCAACCCGCTGACGGCCGTCATGGAGCGGAGCACGTTTGTACCCGGGCTGGGTCTGTCCCCGGCGCCGGACCACGGCCGCGACCCGAAGACGGCCCGCGCCGACATCTTCACCTTCACCAATGCCGCGACCGGACCGAAAAGTCCACCGGCACAGGGTTTGGCGCACGTCATCGTGGACGGCGGCAACGCACAGACATTGAACCTCGGCAACACCGCGCTACTGGAAGCGCTGCGCGTGGGTGGCGACTCGCACAACGTGTTCGACGTGTTCCCGACGTTGCGAGATCGGCAGCTCGCGTTGGCATACAGCCCGCTATGGGATCTTCACATCGGCGTCTTCACCGACGCAGCGGTCGCCGCGGGCCTCAACTCCGCGAAGACGGACTCCGCCCAGATTCTGCAACTCGCCGAACGCGGGATGGTGACTTCGCCGGGGGGAGGGATGCTCGCGTCCAACCGGGAGATCATCAATTGCCCGGCGTTGGGCTTCCCCGAAGATGCGCCGCAGCAATTTGCATCCGGCTCCGCCGGGACGGCGCCGACAGAAAGTGCTGCGCCCGCCGGCGGCCCTGTCCCGACCGCGGTGCCAGCAGGTTCCGGCGGATTGGGCGCGACGACCAGCACGACAACGCGCGGGTACGAACTGACACTCGGCGTTCTTGGCCTGGCGTTGTTGGGGTTCGGACTGAGCACCATCGCGCGTCGCCGTCGCCGGTTGCATTGACGGACCGCCGGTCAGGCGGCCCGCACGCGAGGGCGGCCTCCGGTGGCCGACATTCCCGAACCGTGCGAGGACTGGCACGGTTTGTCGCACCGCTGGCGTGCAGCATCGGCGGCGTGGTTCTGGTGGCGGTCAGTGTCACGCTTGTCGTTCACAACCGTGCACTGCCGGCCGACTTCGGCCAGATCCCGCAAAGCGTTGCCGGCCGACCGCTCGCCGAGATCCCGTTGTCTTCCCCAACGGCTTCGGCACATGCACTGTCCACCACGAGCACGTTCATTTCCGTGCAGCGGAACCCGACGAGCAGCCGCAACCCGCAGTTGTTGCGACCGGTTCCGGTACAGCAGGTTTCGGGCGTTCGGCCGGGAGCCGCGTCTGCCAGGAGGGCACTACCCGGGGCCGGCCGCGTCCGGCTCACCCCAGCGACGTCCACTGGTGGTACGAAGGCGGCGGCCGCACCGCAAACGGTCGTCCCCTCTGGTGTTCCCAAGCAGCTGATACTTCCACGGTTGGGTGTGCGAGCCGCCGTGCAGCCGGTGGTATCTCGGCGGGGGGTGTTGGCCGTTCCCGATGATCCTGGCCGCGTCGGGTGGTGGGTGGGTAGTTCCGCACCGGGAAAACCCCAGGGAACGACGGTGATCGATGGACACATCGATTCGGCGACCGCCGGTGTCGGAGCGTTCTGGCACCTGTCCGCGCTCGCCGCCGGAGACTCGGTGAACGTGGTGACGAGCACCGGCGCCACAGTGCGGTACCGGGTGCTGGCGCGTCGCGTGTATCCCAAGAGCGCCGGACTCCCTTCGACGCTGTTCACCCTGACCGGCCCGCCGATGCTGCTGTTGATCAGCTGCGGTGGCCCGTTCGACGCAGACAGCGGCAGTTACCAGGACAACATCGCGGTCTTCGCCGTCCCTACATCCGCCCCATGACTGGGCCTGCCGATCGACCGAGAGAAGGCTGCACTCATGCTCAATCCCCGACCCCGGTTGTATCGGGCCCAGTCAAAGAGCGCTACGCGGCCATCTGGACCGCGGTGTGGATCGACGTTTCGTCCCGGTCGATTCGCGGGCGCCGTTGTGGCGCTGGCTGTTCTGGTCGCAGGGTGCACCGGCGGCGCCGCGAAGATACCGGTAGCCAACCAGTCAACGCCAAGGTCAGCGTCAGCGTCGGCGGCAACGTCAGCCCCGACAGCAACGTCAGCGTCGAGGGCAACGTCAGGCCCGACAGCAACATCAGCCGGGACAGGGGAACCAGTTCAGAGCGGCCCTTCCACAACGCCGGGCGCCGGTGCGGGCACCAGCTCGGTGCCCGTGGTACCGAGCACGCCGCCGGCGCGGTCACCGGACCACAGCGTCAAGAACTTGGATTGGCCGTTCTACGGCAACGACCAGGGCGGCATGCGCTTTCAGGACGTCGACCAGATCAACGCGTCGAACGTCGGGCAGCTCACGCCGGCCTGGATCATGCACATGCACGTCGGCAAACCGGCCACGTCACTGGAGACCCAGCCGATCATCGTCGGCGGGACACTGTTCGCTAGTTCGCCGCACGACCATGTGTTCGCACTCGACGCGGTCACCGGCGCCGTCAAGTGGACGTACAGCCCGACGGACATGCCTCCGCTGTTCGCCCTCGCACTGTGTTGCGGGCAGACCAACCGTGGAGTCGCAGTCGGCGACGGAAAGGTCTACATCGCCCGGCTCGACGACGTGCTGGTCGCCCTCGACGCCAAAACCGGGAAGGTCGCCTGGAAGACGAGGACGGCCGATTTCCACCAGCGGTACTCCCAGACCATGGCGCCGCAGTTTGTCGACGGCAAGGTTGTGGTGGGCAGTGCCGGCGGTGAGTACGCCGCGCGGGGGTTCGTCGCGGCGTACGATTCCAAGTCCGGCCAACAGATCTGGCGCTTCTACACCACCAAGCCCGGCACGTGGGGCGGTGAGGCTTGGAAGCACGGTGGTGGCACCGTCTGGACGACACCGGAGGTCGACCCGAAGCTCGGCCTGATCTACGCGCACACCGGCAATCCGTCGCCCGATATCAACGGCTCCAAACGACCCGGCGCGAATCTCTACACCTCCTCGATAGTCGCTCTCGAGATCCGAACCGGGCACCTGAGGTGGTACTTCCAGGAGGTCCACCACGACCTTTGGGACTATGACGCCGCTCAGCCGGCTCAGCTCTACACGATCAAGCGGGGCAACGATGTGATCCCCGTGATCGGTCAGGCCGGCAAGGATGGCTATTACTTCGTCCTCGATCGCCGCACCGGAAAGCCCGTGCTTCCGGTCCGCGAGGTCAAGGTCCCGACGACCCCGAGCTGGCAGCATCCGTATCCGACGCAGCCCGAGTCCGGCATCCGACTTGTCCCGAACGTCGTTGGCTCGACCCCACCCGGGTTCGGTTCTGCCCCGATGTGGACACCGCCCCGCGAGCAGCCGTTGTGGGAGCAGCCTGGCGCGGAGAACTCCGGCCCGGAGTGGTCACCCGGCGCCTACAGTCCGCGCACGAAATACGCCTACATCCCCTCCGGCGGGTACTCGCCCTGGCTCTATCGCTCCTCGCCCGCCGAGGTAAACAGCTACGGCTCGACGGGCACACCTCCTGCGGTCCCGAAGCTCAAGACCTACGGTCTGTTCAATGCCGTCGACACGGTGACCGGGAAGATCGCCTGGCGGAACAAGACCTCGGGAATCGTCGTCAGCGGCACCGCCGTCGCCGGTGACCTCGTCTTCTTTGGGCTCGACGACGGCACCTACCAAGCCCACGACGCACAGACGGGGAAGACTCTCTGGTCATGGCACTCCACGATGAAGGGCATCGGCGGTGCGAACGGCGCCGGGGCTGTCTACATGGTGGGGGGGCGCGAGTACATCGTCATGCCTTTCGGCGGCAACAGCCACATTCGCGCCGACAACGGAGCGACCGTTTCACCGCTCGGCGACGCCCTCATCGCATTCGCCCTACCGACGAATAAGCCAAGCGCCCCGCGAATAGTCGACGCCACCCCCGTGCAGGTGCCTGTCGGTGCTCCCACCGGCGTCGCCGGTACCCCGGCGCCGCCCGCGAGCGCCAGAGTTATCGAAATCAAAGCGCACGACCTCAACTACTATCCCGACCACTTCACCGTGAAGGCCGGAGAGAGGGTTGCTGTCCACGTCATCGACACCGGGCTGCTACCCGTCGGTTTCGCCGTCATTCTCCCGGGACGGTCAATCGGACTGTCAGCGCCGTTGCCGCCCGGCCAGGGCACCTACTTCGCCTTCACCGCACCGAAAAAGCCCGGCGGGTACACCTACTACAGCTCCATCCAGCCCGACAAGGACTACGCGAGCGGCGGACTGATTACTGTTACGCCGAACTGATTGCTTGAAGCAATCTCACCCATCGCCGTCGGCTGTGAACCTTCACTTCATGTGGCGTAGTTCCGGTAATCAATCTTGACCAAATAGTCGGACAATCCGGTAAACCCGGAGGCTCCAGCCACGAGTCGAAATGCTCCGTTCCGGTTACGCTCAGGGTCGCTGCTGAAGACAGCACTTGCCGGATCGGGTCGGCGCGGAACTGTTCAGTTCGGTGTCGGTGGCGGGCGCAGCGAGGGCGCCAGACCCGAGGGTCACGAATCCCTCGTCCCGGTCCTGGCTGGGCAGTCACCGACGAGGTTCGAGCCGGCGTCGTAACGTGAGGCAAGGGGGTCGGCGGGTCGGGCGGGACGGACGCGGATGTCGGCAGATGGTCGGGTTAGGCGGGGTTAGGCGCGGCGGGCATTGCGCCGGCGATATTTTGGGCAGTTCCCTCGGGTGCAGAGGCCGCAGTCCGTGCCGGGCCGGAAGTGTTGGTGCGCATCGCAGATGTGACCGCAACGACAAACGGCCTGTGTCCTGGCAGAGATCTTCATCACTTCCGAGCCTTCGATCCGGTAACTTCGTGGACGACCTCCGTCGTTTCAATGATGCCAGACAGCTTTCAGGACGGCCTGGTAACCGTATTCGGGTAGGCCACCGCGCCGATGAACACGCTCCGTATCTGAACCGCAATCATCCGGGCCATCGGGGGAACTCGTTCGGAGCCGGAGCTCGGCCGGATGGCTCTGGATCAGGTTGAGTGCAATATCTGACAATGTGGACAAAAACGCAGGTGAAAAGGGGGGCTGGCGGTTATGGTTGCAGTCGTTCGCGTGGTGGGGGCAGTGATCCGTCAGGCTCGAGCGGTCGCCATCGCTTGACGGGGAGTCAGGGGCGAGACCGACAAGCCACGCATTCGAAGGATAGGACCAACCCGGATGCGCGCCGTACAGGCCAGGCCCGAGCAGAACGCCAAAGTCAGCATCATCGTCCCGGCGCGCAATGAGGCGCGGAATCTCGAAGTCGTCCTACCGACCCTGCCTGCCGACGCTGAGATCATCGTGGTGGACGGCCATTCCAAGGACGACACGGAAGTGGTGGTTGCGCAGCTACGACCGGATGCCAAGTTCGTCCAGCAGACCCGCAGAGGTAAGGGCAATGCCCTGGCAGTGGGCTTTGCAGAGGCTACCGGGGACATCATCGTCATGTTCGATGCAGACGGGTCCGCCGATCCCGCCGAGATCGACCGTTTCGTGGCGGCCCTGATGTCCGGCGCTGATTTTGCCAAGGGCAGCCGGGTGCTGACCGGGGGCGGTAGTAGCGACATCACCTGGCTTCGCGACACCGGCAACAAGGCCCTCACACTCTTGACGAATATCGGCTTTCGTACCCGATACACCGATCTGTGCTACGGCTACAACGCCTTCTGGGTCGACGTGCTGCCCCATCTGAATCTGCCATTGCCGCACCCGGCGTCGAGCGACATGCTCTGGGGAGACGGATTCGAGATCGAAACACTGATCAACTGCCGGGTCGCCGCCGCGAAACTGCGCGTGGTGGAAGTGCCCAGCGTCGAACTGTTGAGGTTGTTCGGCGCCTCCAATCTGCACGCAGTCAAGGACGGCTTCCGGGTCCTGAAGACCATCGGCACCGAGTGGCGCCGAGCCCGGCTGCACTCCAAGCTCGTCAACAACAGCAACACCCACACCACCGGCAGCCGACGCCTCGCAGTCCGACCGGCGCAGGCGGAAGACACGCGACGCGAGGCATCGGCGTGAGAATTTCCGCCCATGGAGCTCGGACCGTGGGATCGGACGATCCCGCGGCTGTGCCCACAGTGATGGTTGTCGGTGCCGGATGGCGATTCACGTCCGGCATCAGCTACTACACCTGCAGGCTGACGAACGCGATCGCCGAGGTCGCACCGGTCAGTGCCCTGCTGATGCGCCAGCTGGTGCCGACCCGGCTCTACCCTGGGCGAGAGCGGGTCGGCCAGCCCGTCAACGACTTGGTATATGACCCTTCCGTGAACGTTTTCGACGGCGTGGACTGGTTCTGGGGACGGAGCATCCGCAAAGCCAGCCGATTTCTCGACGCGAACCGTCCGCAGGTACTGATCTTGCAGTGGTGGACCGGTGCGGTCCTGCACTCCTACCTGCGGCTTGCTCAGCTGGCCCGACGGTCGGGTTGTCGGGTCATCATCGAATGGCACGAGGTGCAGGACACCGCAGAGGCACGCATTCCAGGCGTCGTTCGCTCCGTCACGACAGCAATGAAGGTGCTGCTGCGCAACGTCGATGGGCACGTGATGCATTCCCAGTACGACCTGGACCTGCTACGGCAAACCTACGACCTGCCCGATGAACTCGTCGCGATCGCGGCACACGGACCGTATGACCACCACGGTCGAGATGCCCACGCCGACGCTGCACCTGCTACCGGCCAGGACGCCGCCGCCGCCGCCAAGGAATTCGTCTTCCTCTATTTCGGTGTGGTGCGGCCGTACAAGGGCGTCGAGGACCTGGTCGCAGCGTTCGACCTGCTGCCCCCGGATGTCCGCAACCGCTGCCGGCTCGTCCTGGTCGGCGAAAAGTGGGAAGGTTGGACGGCCCCGGAGCAGGCGATTGCCGCCAGTGTGAACGCGGATCGGATCGAGTTCATAGATCGATATGTCACCGACGCCGAGGTCGCCGAACACTTTGCCCGAGCAGATGCCGTGGTGCTCCCCTACCGCCGTTCGTCTTCGTCAGGGCCGTTGCACATTGCGATGAGCTCCGGGCTCCCCGTGATCGTCACCGAGGTCGGGGGCTTGGTCGAAGCCGCCGGCGGATATGAGGGCACCCGCTTCGTGCCGCCCGCCGACCCAGCTGCGTTGGCCGCCGCCATGGCCGAACTGCCGGACCGTCCGGCGACGCGCTTTGCCGATCCCCACAGCTGGTCCACCACGGTCGAGGCCTACGGTCAGCTGCTCCGCCGGATCGGTGCCCCGACCTGGTGCGCGCCGGCCGAGCCGGCCACCGAGGTGGCAACGGTGATGTCGATACCGCAGACACAGCCACAGGTTCTGGCTCCCGTCGGCTAATCAGACGAAGAGGGTAAATGGGATGTGCCTGCCTTAGTCAGGAAGTCCCACTTGATACTTTCCAGCGTTGTCCTGGACCGTGATTTTCACTGACTTCGAGGAATTATTGATGGTGGCGTGGCAGAGGAACATCGCCCCAGCCTTCACTGCCTGATCGTTCGGGCAGCTCACGTCGGTGACACCCGTCGTTCCGTAACCGGCTGGCGGTGCATCGGTGAGCCGCTTTCTCACGTCCCGCGCAACTTTCGCGCTGTTGAACGTCAGAAGGCTTCCATTTGCACCAGCCGCCGCCGTCACTGTTTCCGTAATTGTTGCCGGGGGAAGAGCCGTAACAGTTTTGGTTTCCACCGTGCTGACGGTCTTCACCTCAGCGGGCGGGGCGACGATCTGGGTCTGCACCCCGGCCACCGTCTTGACCTCGGTGACCGTGGTGGGAACAGTCACCGTCAGCGTCGAGGCCGATATGGAACTCGGTTGCGTGCAGCCCACCATTCCAAAGGACAGCAGGCCGGCTCCGACCATCGTCCGAATTTTCACAACACAACCATGTCAAGCGCTGCCCGATCATGTCAAGTCTTGTCAGTCGTTTCACAGTGCACTGCCAGTTCGATTTGCAGCAGTCGTTATGTAAAGGGCCAGGATGGTTCACACCGCTACTGCGCTCCGGCCTCGTCGATAAGGAGATTGAAGCGATGCGCGCGTGCTGCCGGCCACCAACACCTACCCCGGATGCACCGCGGCGACTGTCAGCTGTCGACGGTCGCGCTGCCTGTTCCCAGGTCTGCGTCCTGTTCGTCGGAATGTCACCGCCAGCGCGGGCAGCAATTCGGCGGTGATGGTCCCAAGAAATCGTTCCACCTTGCCCCGGCATATCACCGGGGCCATTTACCGATACCCCAGCACCGCATGCGAGGCCTGCGCCGGCGGCGGCTCCTTCGCGACGGGTCGACGCGGTCTGGACGGCATACCTTCATTGTCCCATAAGTCGACACATAGACCGCTACCTGGACAGTCCTTTTGGGACGGACTTTCGGGAATCCACAGGAAGGCGCTGACCAGTAGAAACAGCGACTTCGGTCCGATGCTGGTTCTCGGCTTGTGAGCTGTCTCGAAACCTTGAAATGGGACGACTACCGGAGCACCGTGAGCGGCCTCTCGTCAGCCGGTGTGTGGTTCGAAATGGTCGAAGTACGCCGAGGCAAGATTCTCGCTGAGAACGAAGTCATCGGCCTCCGAATCCGGTCAACCGACGGTATTGTTCGGTTGTCAACGGCGCGCCGGGCGCCGGGCCGGGGGAAGACTTCGGCACTGACATCGCAACTCCTGAAGGTCAGGTGTTGCGACGACCGCTACAACCTATGCGAACAACTACCGCGACTAATTTGATTTAGTTACAGGCTAGGCGGCGATACTGTTCAGTACTACCCAGCCATACACGGCTAGGCCGACCGCAATCAGCAGCAAGCCGATAAACACGAACCTTTTGAGCCGGGCAAATCGAATCCGGACAGCCAGTTCTCGGTGATCCAGCACGTGCAGGTAGCGACGGCGGTAGTTGGGTAACCAGAAACGTCTGGGCTTCTTTTTGGCCTTGATATGTGCTGAAACGGACCGTAATTGTGCGTAGTCGAAAACAGCCTTCATAGGCCTGCGTCCAAAGAAAAACGCGGCTCCGTAGCCGATTGCCTTCTGTGGCCACTCCCCGGTAGCAACAGTCCACATTCGTTTTCCAATGGAGCCCGTCAGGGCGGGCGGCCTCAGGTGTGGCAAGATGCCGTGATTGACGAATCCCTGGATCTGGCTGACAATTAATCGGGTGACCACAAACCCTGGTGCCGCATAGGGGATGACCAGGATCAAAGCCCACAATATCCGCCAAAATCCCTGCTTCTGGTCAAACTTGAGATTCGGTACGTTGAGCCGGTCCTCGGCCCGGTCATATGACCGGATCGGAGCCTCTCTCTTATAGTGCCACCAGGTGACTCCGACCGCGAACAGACCACCGAACAGGCCTTCACCATTGTTACGAAGCGAGTGCCTCAGGTCCCTATCGGGCACCAATTGGTGCCAGGCGTGGGTTATCGGCGCGTAGGTCTCCAGTAGCAGGTAGTACAGACCCACCAGGACCAGCTGGCCGACGGCAGCAGCGATGACCGCGACCGCGACGAGCTCCAGCCGTTCGGGGAAGGTCAGCTTCGGGCTTCCTTCTTCGACAGTATCGGTCACCCTTGAGTCATCCCCCCGCCCTCATCGCAGCTGTATCAGCAATCGCCTGAATATTTGGTCAACCGCTCGACTGTAGCCCGCTCCGATCAAAGCGGCCTCAAACCGCTTACGGTGCTCGATTCAGTCGTCGGACAGAGCGCACTTGGGATCACCTCCCCGCTGCTGACTGCACGATCACCGTGTGCGCAGGCCTCGAAGAATGACCGTGATGGCCTTCCTCGACCGGGCCTCCCACCCGGCCGGCGGCACCCGTGACAGCGCTCCGAGCAACAGGATCACGTCGGTTGCGTCGACGTCGCTACGGACGTCGCCTGAATCGCTTTGCGCGATCAAGCATGTCGTCGAGGGCTGGTCGAGTCGGTCGCGGTGAGCGGCGTAGAGATCCTGCCATGCTGCCGCTTCGATCACCGCGATCACGCCGCGCTTTACCCGCGCGCAACTCCACGATGCGGTCCAGCCATTGCGTCAAAGTCCTCGAAATGGGGGAGCTTCGCTAGGCATCCCACGGTCGCAACTTGTCAAGCAGCGACGGCGGATGTTTGTGCTGCCCAGGCGATGGTCTCGTTGTGAGGCTGGTGGTGGCGAAGGCAGCCGTGCGGGATGCCGGTGAGTTTTGTTGCCCAGGACTCGTAGTGCTTGGTGGTGGGTGTTGCCGCGTTCGCGGTGTGCGTCGTAGAACCCTCTGGCGCCAGGCGATGCGGTCAGGGCAGCGAACGCCTTTTGGTGAAGCGCATCGGACAGCCGCCCGTTGCGGGCGTAGCGTGCCAGCACGACGCGGCTCTTGCCGGAACTTTTTAGGGCCACTTCGTAGCAAGTGCCGCGCGGACAGTGAACGCGCCGGGGACCGGACGCGGCGTCCGACTGCTGGTGATTCTGCGAAGGGGACCCGGGCATGGGCCGGACACTGTGAAGCGAGGACCATAGGTCCGGCGACCAAGAGATAGCGGACAGCATCCGGCATTCAGGACAGGTCGAGGCGGTGGTCAACCGGGCTTGTGCACGCGTCTGTTCGCGGGCGGCGGCGTGACGGGTTCGGGTACATTTCGTTGGGCGTATTTCAACAAGCTGTCCGGACCGGATTGGAGGTGCCGCTGGTGAGCGCTCGTCCTTTGTCCCGGCGCACGCTGCTGGCTGTCGTCGGCCTCGGCGGTGTCGAGGCGCTGCTGGCAGCGTGTAGCGGATCGACGTCTTCGCAAGCCGTGGTGACCAGGACATCGACGACGACCGTCGGCGCCGGTGCCTCGAGTGGGGCGGCCGGGTCGGCTGTGTCGCCTGCGGCCGCATCTTCCAGCGCCTCGGCAACGGCAGCGGGTACGGGGTTATCAAGCGCGCCGCCGGCCGTTGCATCCTCTGCGGCGTCCTCCTCGGCGGCTCCTTCATCGGGCACTGCCTCGTCGGGAGCTGCGTCCTCGCCGTCAGCGGCGCCGACCATGTCATCGGCGGCGCCGAGCGGCGCTCCGGTTCATGTGCGGCTCTATCAGAGCGACGGCCGCACCTACGGCGTCGGGATGCCGATCATCGCCTACCTGTCGAAGAAGATCACCGACGGAAAGCCGTTCGCCACGGCCACGAAGGTGACGGTCAACGGCGTCCAGGCAACGGGTGCCTGGTTCTTCCAGAAGTCGGGAACTCGACCCGGGTATCCGCAGGAGGCCCACTACCGCCTCGAGGGCTACTGGCCGGCGCACGCCACCATCGCCCTCGACCTGCCCCTTAAGGGCCTGTCCGCCGGGACCGGCCTGGTGTTCAACGACAGCCTCACCCTGAAGATGAACACCGGGGCGAAAAACATCACCACCGTCGACGGCGCCACCGAGCGGCTGACACTCACCACCGACGGGGCGGTGAAATTTCGGTTCCCCGTCTCCCTGGGCAAGGCCGCCACCCCGACGTTCACCGGAACGAAAGTGCTAATGGAACGGGACAAGGTCAAGCGCATGGTCGGCACCACTCCCGGCGACTTGTACGACCTGCAGGTTCCGTGGTCGGTTCGGCTGACGAACTCCGGTGAGTTCATCCACGCGGCGAGTTGGAACGGCGGGAACATCGGGCAGCGCAGTACCTCCAACGGATGCACGAACCTGAACGTCGACGCCGCCCAGCAGTACTTCAACTTCGCGAAGATCGGTGACGTCGCCGTCTATGTCAATACCGGTGGGGCCCCCATGCCGGTCTGGGACGGTTACGGCGACTGGAACCTCCCATGGACGCAGTGGACAAGCGGCGGGTCAGTTCCCACCAGCTGACCAACTCGCGGCGGACACCCGCGGGCTGCCCGCGTCCCGGGGATCTGATGTAACGGTATGGACGCGTAGCGGCTGGTGCTGCTTCGGCCGGGACATGTTCAGCGGGTGATGCCGGTGTGGCCGAGGCTGTAGCGGCCGGGTAGGGGCATCAGGGCCAACCCGTGTGGGCCGCGGCCGACAAGAATTTTCCTGATCAGGTGGCCGTCGGTGGTGGCGATGACGTAGACCACGTTGTTGTAGCGGCCGGAGAGCCACAGTTGGCTGCCGTCGGCGGTGAGGTTGCCCATGTCGGGGCTGCCTCCGCCGGGGATCCGCCACTTGGTGAGAACCTGCCCGGAATCGGCGGCCAGGACGCTGATGCTGCCTTCGAGGCGGTTGGTGACGTAGAGCTTGCGGGCGTCGCGGCTCAGGTACAGCCCGTGCGCACCGCGGCCGGTGGCGATGTGCCGGGTCACCGCCGTGCCGGCGGCGGGTAGCACCCACACGCCGCCCGATTGGGAGTCGGCGATGTAGTAGGTCCGGCCGTCGGGGGACAGTTTGATGTCCTGCGGTCCCATGGTGGTGTTGCGGATGGGCATGGCGATGACGCGCAGCAGGCGGTGGGTGGCGACGTCGATCACGGCGACCCGGCCGGCGAATTCGCAGGTGAACACCGCGGTCCTGCCGTCCGCACTGAAATCGGCGTGGTCGATACCGGCGCAGGCGGGAATGCTCGTCGTGTCGTGAATCTTCCAGGTGTGCGGGTCGTACCACACCAGTTGGCGGTAGTTCTCCGCGACGGAGATCGCATATTTCCCGTCGGGGGTGAAGTACATGTTGTAGGGGTCTTTGACCTTGATGGTGCGTCCGCACTGCCCGGTTCGCGGGTCAATGACCCGGACGACGTCGCCCAGGTCATTGGTGGCGTAGAGCTGCGTCATGTCGTAAGAGGGCACGACATGTTGGATCTCGACGCCCACGTGGCATTTGTCGATGACCTGGCCGGTGTGCTGGTCGATGACCCATACGTCGCCGGACCGGTTGTGCGGAACATAGGCATAGGCGGGGTACGTGCGGTTGGGGCCGGTCAGCATCCCGGCGCCGGCGGCGGCGTAAATGTTGTGCGCGTCGGTGACCGGTGGCATTCCCGGCAGAGCGGCAGAGCGGCCCAGTCGGATGGCACGGCCGGCGGAGGACGGTCTGGAGGCGGCGGACTGCTGTGGCGGCGTGGTGGTGGGCGCTTCTGGCGGGATCGCCGTAGGAACGTGAGACATTGCCGCCGTCTGTTCCGGGGAAGGGTCGGACGATGCGGGCACCCCGGCCACCGCCGACGAAGGGGATGGCAAAGTCGGCGAGCTACCCCGACCGGACGTACCGGGGCGGGCGGTGCAGCCGGTCAACACCAGGGCTGCAATCAGGACCAGCGGCAGCGCCGAGATGGTACGGGTAGCTCGGTTATGCACAGGTCTCCTTCAGTTAGCCCGCCGCGATCAAGCCCAACAGGCCTCACCGATGATATGGCGACCCCGGTAGTTAGGGGGAGCGGGCATGGGTTGCCTGCTGCACCGGCGTTGCAGCGTTCCGACAGCGTAGGGGCAGCCCCGGATCGGCGCCCCAACACACCGCCCCTGCGACGGTGGGGACCGGTTTCCGGGCCGTCGCCGGAAAGCGGGTGAGTGAAGGACCCACGGACGGTGAGCTGTCGGCGATTTGCAGGCCGGTGGGACGCCGGTGATCCTTCGGCGGCGTAAGCGAATCATTGAATTACAGCCTTCGACACACGGGAATCACTCACTGACCGACACTGTGCTCACCGCCGATCATGGGCTGGGTTTGCTCAGCCGGACAGCAATGTTCCGACGGTCACCGCAGCCAGTCCTCTTCGAGTCAGGTCGTCCAATACGTCCGGCAGCGCCTGCACAGTGCCGGCATGTCCGAGGTGCATGCTGACAATAGAGCCCGGAACGGCTGCCAACATGTTGCTTCTGATCGCCGCAGGACCCGGGTCCGTCCAATCCATGGAGTCCAGATCATAGGAAAGACACACGGGGTAACCTGCGTCCGCGGCGACCTGCCTCAAGCGGTCGCTGGCGGTCTGTGACTGTGACTGTCGGAAGTAAGACCCGGGTGTGCCGACCGTTGTCATCAACACCTGGCGACATTTGACGACCTCACCGCGCATCTGGTCGATGGGCAGGGCATTGATGTCCAAGTGGGAGAACGTGTGGTTACCGATCTGGTGGTGTCCTGCCAAAATCTCTCGCCCGATTTGCGGGTGATCGGCCAGCCACGTTCCGACGGCCATCACCGTGATGGCAGCGTTCTTTGCCTTCGCGATAGTCAGAATCTGCGTTGCGAGGTTGATCTCGCCTGCGCCGTGGAAGGTCAGGGCGACGGCCCGGCGGTTGCGTGGTCCATGTACCACCTGAACAGCTGGTCCGGTGTGTCGCAGCGGGGCGGTGCTGCGGGTGGTGGTGCGGGCCGGCGGTGCCGCAGACACTGTGGACCGCGAAGGTCGAACCAAGCGACTTGTCGTTGCTGACGACGGCGAAAATTCGGTGGATGACCTTGTCGCAGGAGTGGGTGTGCAGGGGGCGGCGGCTTCGGTGACACAGACGTCGCCGGATTGCTAACTGCGACGGCCGTGGCACGGCTCCCGACCGGGAGGCCGCTCGAGGCTGATCGCGGTTTGAGGGCCCTGGAGCAACCGGCCAGTCCAGCGGCGATGACCAGGCCAGCCGCCAGGAATGCGCGGCGGGAGGTGTTGCTTTGCATTGAAGAATTGTAGGTGCCCGTGGGAGCGCGCCGGGCGGGACGTGGCGGCAATGCGCAGCATTGCTGGCCAATGACGCAGCCCCGGCAGCGGTATCAGTGTTCGGCGGACGAAGCCGGCCATACCCCGTGCGTCAGCCGTAACGGCGGAGCCACCGACGCGCTGACCCGTGAGCTTTCCCTCGCCGAACAGCGGTACATCACCGCGGCCAGGGCGCCGAACACCTTGCGCGGATACCGCTCGGACTGGGCCGAGTTCACCACCTGGTGCGATCACCAACATTTGGAGCCGCTGCCCGCGGCGCCCGCCACGGTGTCAAGTTACCTGACCGTGCTGGCCGGGTACGGCGCCAAAGTTGGGACCATGAGCAGGCGGCTGTCGTCGGTCAAGTTCGCGCACCGCGCCGCCGACCTGGCAGATCCGACCGCCAACGCCCGGGTCATCGCAGTGTGGGAAGGGATCCGGCGTACCCATGCCGCCCCACCGGAGCAAGCCGCCCCGCTGATGCCTCCCGAGCTGTGGGACGGGTGGCCAGCTGCTGCGCCGCCAACACCTCGGCGTGCAGCGGCGCCGCCGGATCCGCCAAGACCGCTGCCGCCGCCGTGTATGTCAACGCCGCCGCCCGACCCTGGGTCCAGGACCGCGACAGCGTCGTCTTGGTGACCGCTGCGGCATGGTCCAGTTCGATGTCGAACCGGACCGTCCGCCGGTCCACACCCGGGACCAGAGTGGTGGCTGCCTCCACCTCCGGGCCCAGCATCGGGGTGGTCCCGCTGCGCCGATACATACTGGCCCGCCGGGCAAACGCCCGGGCATCGGCAGTGCCGGCGACCGGGACCACATCGGCGACATTCGCGACATGCACCTCCACGCGCCAACCCGACCCGACCCGGGTCACCGCGAACGCGTCATCCCGATCCCTGGTCGCCGCCGCATCCACCATCAACAAAGCCGACACCACACCGACACCTTTCCTTCCACACCACGATTTTGACCTGGTCACCGGCGAGCACCGACAGATCCTGGGGTATACCACCAATTTTTGACGTGCTGACCTGATCAAAGCAGCACCTGCACTGCGGCCGACCAACGTCGGGTTGCCGCGGGTGCCCCTAGCGTCGGTAGGACCGGCAGACAGGGGTTGGCGGTCGCCCGATTTCGCGGAGCACCCTTGGCCATACCAGCGCTTGTCCATGACTTACCACGGGGTGCCGGTTGGTCCGGCGGACAGCTGGATCCCGTGAACCGCGAACACGTCAGCCACCGGTGGCGCACCTGACGAGTTCAACCGTTGATGTACGGGTGCGCGACCCGCCATCCCCGTGACCGCCTGGACCGTCGGGCTGTACGGTGCGCTTCCATCTGGCAATTCCCGCTGGGACCTCACCGCCACCACCACCTACATTTGTGTTGGGCCCGCAACTGGGTGGGCGGTCAGCCCGAAGCGCGCAGCCGAAGAACCGGCCGCACCGATCAACAGGTCGCCCGCCCACGGCATCCCTGCTCCCCGCGGCCCCGACGGTCGCCCCCGCAGTGTCGTCGGTGGCGAGGCGTATTTGCGCAGGGTTGGACAACAATGACGGTCATGCGCACAGAGCAAGCCGCTTCAGTGGCCCCAGCACCGCCGACTCGCGGGTCCTGCGTCGGTGGGGAGATTCGCGATGGGCGTGGAGTCGATGTGGGCGCCGGAACCGGTGTTACGGGATTGCGAACACACCGGCATCCCGGTCGAGCTGGTCCGCCAACACCTCGCCGCTGGCGCGCCTGTCATATCGATGATGAACATCGAAAGCAACATCGTGCAGGTCGCGATGGTGGTGCAGCGGTACCTAGCCGGATCCGATGACACCGACCAGCCTCATCGCCAACGTGCACAGGCGGACATCAGGGGTGGCCGCAGTGTGCGCGCCATCCCCACCAGCACCAGTTCCGCGCGCAGCTCATCGAAGGCATCGCCTGCTGGGTGTGCCCGGAAATCGGCGCAGTGCCCACCGCAATCGGCTCGCTCTGACCCTCCCAGCACGGCACCGCGATGCCGGTCATTGCAGCAGTCAGGCAGCACCCGGGATGCCGGGAAGGGTTCCGCGCAACTGCGGGCTCACGACCCTGAGCGGGTCAAAAACGCGGCCATCAGCACCAGCACCGCACACAACACCATGGCCCCTGCCACCGCAGGCACACCGGAGTGCTCGATTGAATACATCGGACTTCCGCACCTTCTCGACGATCACCGGTCGGAGCTGCCCCTCTGCCTCTAACTCCCAGCACTGTTCTGACACCTGGACCGCCCCAATGAGCGTTATCACCACACCGACAGACCTACCCGCACCGGCATTGTGAGGCCGATTCGGGTAGGTCTGCTCTTCATCGGGCGGCCGCAGCGCGCTGGTGAAGCCAGGTCAGACCATGGCCGTCATGGCGGGTTCGGCGGCTTCGGCTTCGTGCTTGCCGGCGTTGATCAACAGGACCGAGGCGATGGTTGCGACGGCGAAGAACCCGGCGGCCCACAGGAACGCGATGGTGTAGCCGTGGACCTGCGCGGCCGCCAGGAGCACATGGTCTGGTTTTCCGCTGGTGGCGTGGCCGGCCAGGTAGCTGACGGTGGCGCTGACCGCGAAGGTGCTCAGCAGTGCGGTGCCCAGGGACCCACCGATCTGCTGAGTGGTGTTGACCATGGCGCTGGCCACCCCGGAGTCGGCGGCGTCGACGCCGTGCAGGGCGACGTTGGTGGTGGACATGAAGATGAAACCCATGCCGATCGCGATCAGCAGGATGGCCGGCAGGATCCCGGTGGCGTAGCTGGTCGTCAGGGACAGCCGGGACAGCAGGAGCAGTCCGGCCACGCCCAGCAGCAGACCGACCGGGACGACGACCTTCGCGCCGACCTTGAGGACCCACTGCGATCCGACTCCGGCGCCGATGATGATGCCGCCGCTGAACGGCAGGAACGCGACACCGGATTTGACCGGGCTCCAACCCTTTACTTCCTGCAGGAAGAACGTCAGGAACAGGAAGATGGCGAACAGTCCGCTTCCGACGAGCAGACCAACCACGTAGGCGCCGGCGCGGTTGCGGTTCTTCAGGATCCGCATGGGCAGGATCGCGTGCGGGTTGCGGCTGTTCAGCACCGCGAACAGCGTCAGCAGGACGACCGCGCCGATCAGCCAGCCCCAGGTGTTCGGGGAGGACCAGGTGTGCGAGGAGGCCTGGTTGAAGCCCCACACCAACATGCCCAGACCCAGCGTGGCCAACATGGCGCCGAGGATGTCGTAGCTGCCTTGGCGTTCGGTGCTGGATTCGTGCAGGTAGATGGAGGTGCCGACGATCGCGACGACGGAGATCGGGATGTTCACCAGCAGGCACCAGCGCCACGTCGCGTACTCGGTGAGCAGGCCGCCCAGCACCAATCCGATGGCAGCGCCGCCGCCGGCGATGGCACCGAAGACGGCGAACGCCTTCGCCCGTTCCTTCGGATCGCGGAAGGTCACCGTCAGCATCGACAGGGTCGAGGGCGCCAGCATCGCGGCGAACACGCCCTGCAGGGCGCGGGCACCGGCCAGCATCACGAAGTTCTGCGCGATACCACCGATCGCCGAGGCGATGGCGAATCCGCCCAAAGCGATCATCAGGATCTTCTTGCGGCCGAGGTAGTCACCGATCCGGCCGCCCAGCAGCAGCAGCGCCCCGAACGGCAGCGCATACGCGGTGACGATCCACTGCCGGTTGGCGTCGGAGATGTGCAGTGCGGTGGCCGCGTCGGGCAGGGCGATGTTGACGATGGTGGCGTCCAACACCACCATCAGCTGCGCGATGCCGATGACGATCAGGGCGATCCACCGTCTCGGGTCGAGCTCGCTGACCGACCTCGTCTGCTGTACATCGGTCATAGCACTACTCACGGGAAAACTCCTTCTCAAAAAGGGACAGCCGGAATCAGAACCGCAGCCTGAACCAGGCCCGGCAACAGATGTCGGTGGGCACCGACAGTCGCGTCTCTACCCACAACTGCTCTGTCGGGGCACCAAAAGATGTACTGCCTATGAGGCGGACCGGACCAGCCAACTCCGACGGTCAGGTCCGCGGGAACACAAAAATTGTTGCTGTGGCTTGAGTATCGGTTTAGCTGGTTGTGCTCACGGCCGGCACCGGGGGGACCGGGCTCGCCGTACCGGCATGCAAAATCACCGGCATCATCACGTCGTCGACAATGTGCTCGACGTAGCCGATATCCAGGGCTTGAGCTTCGACGGCGGTCCTGGCGCAGAACTGTCCCTGGATGACCTCGAACGTCAGGGCGGCATCGACCTCGCACTGCAGCTCACCCCGGGCGTGGGCTCGTTGCAGCAACGTCTGCCAAGCGGCCAGCTGCGCGTCCCGGATGGCCTCACGCATCCCTTTCGCCAGTTCCGGATCGCTCGAGGCCGCATAGGCCAAAACCTTCAAAGACGCCGTGTGGACCGCCGCCAGCACCGGATCCTTCATCTGCTGAGCGATCAGCGCCACGATGTCATCACGCAAGTTGCCGGCGTCGGGAAGGGGTAGATCGCGGCGGCCGACCATGCCCTGCAACGCCTGCACCACCAGTTCGTCCTTGTTGGCCCAGCGGCGGTAGATGGTGGCCTTGGAAGCCTTGGCCCGAGCCGCCACCGCATCCATCGTCACCGACTCGTAGCTGGTCTCATTCAGCAACTCCACCACGGCCTGACAGATCGCCGCCTCCCGGTCAGCACCCCGCCCTCCCGGCTGACAGCTCAACTTCGACAGCGCCGCCAACTTCGCGGACACCACTGTGTTGGCGGTGGAGCGCACGATCCGGGACATGAACGGAACTGTACCGTACACACGAGCCGATTGGCCAGCGGAATTCCCTCTGCAACACAGTTCGCTCACACGCGTGAACCCCACGCAACCCGACTTGAGCTGTCGTGAGCCCCCCGACGACCACCGACCGACGCCGCGCGCCCCAATTCGGCGCGGCCCTTGAACCCTCTAACTGCGCGCCAAGAAACCGCAGTCATCATCGGTCAGCACGGACAGTCTGGGCCGCAACCTGGTTTGCGATGTAGGTGTCTGCGGTTTCCTGATCGGCCCGGACCGCCGCGGTCGCGTCGAGCACTTCACCGCTGGCCTCCAGATTCACCAGAGCCCGAAACCGGATGATCCGGATGACCTGACCGTGCAGGATCTGTTGCTCCTCCTCGGAAGTCGCGCCCGACAGCGCCTTCACATAGGTACCGCGCAACTTGATGTAGGCCTCATCAAAGGCTGCGGCCGGCGAATCAGCTGCGGTCGTCTTTGGTGGTACCGGCTCGGGCTGGGCCATCGATGCATCAGTCCCTCCCATCAACATGCTGGACACGATAGAGCAGCCACACGAACGTGCAGTGAACGAAACCTGACTACCACTGCAGACCCGCGCTCTGCATCGCCCACGTCGCGGTCCTGAGTCAGGACATCACGCTGCCAGCTGGATTGCTCACAAAAGCCGCAATCACCAGCCGTTGTCCATGGCAGGCGTCACCACCTGGCCGTCGAGGGAGGTCGGCGACACCCGCTATGACGACCGAAGCCGAGACGAATGTCCTGTCTCATCGAAGTTGAGACATTCTGACCGTGCCGTCTCACGTAGTTGAGGCAGATTTGCGGTCCGGGTGCTTCAACTACGTGGGACATCTCGACGAATGTCGGCGGAGCGAGCCGTTTCGCGGCCGCCGTTCCACACGGCTTTGACGAGGCGAACCGACCACCTGAGTAAGTGTCCTCGAGGCGAAAGGAGCACCGTACAGGAGCAAATCGCGGCGCGACCGTTGATGGCCCGCTCTGCACGGACATCGACGAAGTGCCTCAAGTAGGTGAGACAACTCGAAGTCTGTCTCACGTACCTGGAATCTGGAATCTGCCTCAACTTCCGTGAGAGCGGACAACGAAAATTCGTACTAATCAACCATGATCATGCCCATTTATTACCCGCGATAATGCATAGAATCGTGGGTAATAGCGTGTCGTCGAGGTAGTGTGGGTCACTGACCGGCGCCCGTCGGCCGCAGACAAGTCGTGCTCCTGGAGGTCCTGCGATGTCGCTGGTGCCCGACGGCTACAGCGATCTGGTCGATCTGATCGGCGTCGAGGTCCGTACGACGCGGCTCCGGGCGGTGCGGGCGGCGAACACCGAGTTGGTGGCGATGAACTGGCGCATCGGCCGGCTCATCCTCGAGCGCCAACAGGCCGAGCCGTGGGGCTCCGGGGTCATCAAACGGCTGGCGCTGGACCTACGCCGCCAGTTCCCCGACATGACCGGGTTGTCGGCGACGAACTTGCAGTACATGCGCGCCTTCGCCGCCGCCTGGCCCGACCAGGACGCAATTTCCCAACGGTCCGTTGGGAAATTGCCGTGGGGTCACGTCTGCACCCTGCTCGACCAGCTTGAAGATCTTGACTTACGTGACTGGTACGCAGCTCGCGACTCTGCCAACAGCTGGTCGCGGCCGGTGCTGGAGCACCATATCGCCACCGGCCTACACCGCCGGATCGGCGCCGCGCCGAGCAATTTCGCCGACCACCTGGAGCCGGTCGACGCCGACCAGGCCCAGGAGATCGTCAAGGACCCGTACGTTTTCGACTTCCTCGACCTCACCGAGCGTTCGCGGGAACGGGAGATCGAGACCGCGCTGACTGAGCGGCTGCAGGACACCCTGGCCGAACTGGGACCGGGGTTCGCGTTCGTCGGGCGACAGGTGCACTTCGCCGTCGACGGCGACGAATTCTTGGTCGACCTGCTGTTGTTCCACGCCGAGCAGGTCCGCTACGTCGTCGTTGAGCTCAAGGTCGGCAAGTTCCGGCACGAATTCGCCGGGCAGCTCGCCTTCTACGTCACCGTCGTCGATGACCAGCTCCGCCACCCCGACCGGCACGCTCCGACTGTCGGGATCCTGCTGTGCAGCAGTGGATCCAAGGAGGGCGTCGTTCGGTACGCGCTGCGCTCCGCCAACGCCCCGATGGCCATCGCCACCTACACCTACGACGCCCTTCCGCCCGCTGAGCAGGCAGCGCTTCCACCCGTCGAGGCGATCACCGCGGCGTTCACCAGTACCGGCGAGCTGACCGCGAACGCACAGATCAATGCCACTGGCACCGTCGACCACGATCCGGATGGGTCTGCAGCCATGACGGTCGCCGCGCCGCGGAAAGGTCAAGCCAAGGACACCGAGGTCTCTGGTGGCGAGTAAGACTGCGGAGGCGCGGCAGCGGCAGGTGCAGCTGCAGGCCGAAACGGGCATCGCGGCGGAATGTGCAGTGGGATTCGTAATCACCGAGCTGCGGTCGTCGTCACGGAGCTGCGGCTGGCAGCGGCACATCGTCTGGTCCGACGAATCCACCCTCAACGCAATAACCGCCTCCGTTGACCGCCTGCCTCCCGGGACCAACGCCTTGGAGCCAATGGACCTTCGCACGCTCCAGCCGATCAGTGTCGCGCTGGTCATCGCCCGCAACATCCCGCTCGGTATAGCGCCACTGGCTGATTACCGCCGAGGCTGGGAGGTCGAGCACCATCTGCAGGACCTGCCCTCCCCGGAGCGGGGCACCGACAGCGACGTAGAGCCGGCTGCCGAGCTGTGCAGGCACTCCCCCGCCGGCACCGCCCAGAGCATGGCTGACGAAGCCGACCTCTGCCAGCGGGCCGAGCTGCGCGCCCGGCTCACGCCGCCGGACAAAGTGCTCCCGTTCCGCCGACCGGACCACCGGCGATGAGCACACCCCCACCGACCGCGGTGCCAGGTGCGGTGGTGATACCGGACCCGATGGCGATCGCCGACCACGACCAGCTGAGCGTCGACGAGCGCCGCTACGTCGGCGCCGCCCGCGCCGCGAACACCGTCCGCGGCTACCGCTCCGACTGGACTGAATTCGCTACCTGGTGCGATCAGCAGGACATCGCGCCGCTTCCCGCGGCGCCGCGCACGGTGTCCGGATATCTGACCATGTTGGCTGGGCACGGGGCGAAGGTCGGCACAATGAGCCGGCGCCTGTCGGCGATCAGGTTCGTTCACACGATGCAAAACCACCCCGACCCCACCGGCAACGCCCTCGTCGTCGGTGTCTGGGAAGGCATCCGACGACAACACACCACCGACCCCGACCAGGCCCGGCCGCTGATGCCGCCGCAGCTGTGGGACGTCCTGGCCACCTTCCCCACCCAACGCACTTGGAAGACCGCCGGCCGGCAACCAGAACCGGATCTGGCTGGCGCCCGCAATCGCGCCATGCTCCTCGTCGGGTTCGTCGCCGCAATGCGCCGCTCTGAAATCACCGCCATCGACGTCGAACAGATCGCCGACCATGAGCGGGGTCTCGTTGTACAGCTGTCCCGGTCGAAGACCAACCAGCGCGGCGACGCCCACGAAATTGTCGTCCTGCCCCGCGCCTCCAACCCGGCCCGCTGCCCCGTCACTACCCTCCACACGTGGCTACAGCTCGCCGGGATCACCGACGGACCTGTATTCCGCGCCGTCTCCAAAGGCAACCGAGCACTGAACCGTCGGCTCACTCCCGCCGCCGTCAACGACATCCTCCAAACCGCTGTTATTTCCGCAGGTCTGGACGATTCCAAGCAATACTCGGCGCACAGCCTCCGCGCCGGGTTCGTCACCTACGCCCACACCCGCGGCGCCACCGACCACGCCATCGCTCACCAAACCCGCCATCGCTCACTCACCAGCGTCGGTACCTACATCCGCACCGACACCGCCTGGGACGACAACGCCGCCACCCAACTCGGCCTCTGACCCCCTTTAATCGGCTCATCTGACAACGACGAATCAAGCATCTTCTTCAGAAACTTGTCCGGTTCGCCCGGTAGGATACAACGATGACTGAAAAAGATCCCTTGGAAAATCCCGGTGGAATGAGTGCTGAGACCCTCGAGAGCGTTAAGGCCGCTATCGATATGGGTATCGTCGACACTGCCTATATTAAACAGATGCTCGAGAACGCAGAAGGGGAAGACCTACGAGCTAAGATGATAACCATCTCTGAGCATCTCGTTGTAGTAGCGAAACAGATTCTCCCGTTGTCGGTGCGCTACACAAAGTTCGTCGAATCGATGATGAGTGCCCGCGTGCGCATAGCTGACTTGCATGTCGACGCTCAAACGGCTCTACTCAAGCGTATGGTCAGCCTATCTGAGTCTGCTACAGCAGAAGAGTTTGGTTATTTAGCCGTCGCCTACACGAACTTGCCTCAGCCCTACTCACAGAACTTCGATCCCGATCTGCCAACGTTCGCTTGGTCGCCCGAAGAGCCGAATGAAGCGCCCCATGGTCCTGATCAAGATGAAGTATAATTTCGGCAACCTGGCTCGGAGTGGTGTTTACGACTAGTACTAAATGGGCCACGATTGCTATAGAAAGTCGGAACGTCTCGTAGAGGCGTGCGAGGGCCGAGAGCAAGGACGGACCGTTGTCAGGCGGGCACGTTCTCTTGGCCCTAGACAGGGCCTCGTACAGACGAAAGGCGTTGTCGTCCTCGTGGGCGTCTCGGCGAGCCGCTCCCAAGTATTCGAGTGGGTAGGCGCCGAGGTCAATGCACCCGGCACCGACCCGGCGTCGGATCAGCGCCGGTTCGCCGGTGCCATCTACAGCAACGATCTCTGCGTCGGTGACGGTCAGCGGGAGGTGCGAGCGGGAGTACTCGGGACCGGCCGCTTTGAAGGTGAGTGAGTCCCCCGGCGCGAAGTTCCCCAGTCCGGCGCGGAAGGTCAGGGTGAGGATGTCGGGTCGGCTAACCCGTAGCTCAATCGGCGCTGCGCACCAAAGATCGGTTCGATGTCCGGCCACCAGGCCCCGCGCTGATTCGGTGTCGATCCGGCGAACCACGAGACGTAGACGTGGGCACCGGTGGGGGCTTGCTCCAGCAGCGTCGGGAAGGTCGCTCCAAGGACCGCCTTATTAGACAGGACGATCAGCAGCTGCGCGTTTGGAATGCCCCGAAGTGACCGGATTTCGGTGCTTGGCGCACTACCCTCCGACAGTGGGACCTGCTGGCGCATGGTGATCGACGAAGCCCCGCCGGCGGCGAAGGTGTGGGCCGAGGCCGCGGCCGCAGTACTGGCGAAGGTCGGTCGTGCCCTGCCCGATGATCGCGCCGCCGACCCCATGTCGGTGGCCGCAGCGCTGGCCGTCAGCACCACCGACGGCGTGGAGATCCCGGCACTAGGCAGCCCCTTCCTGACACCCAACGTGCTGCCCGTAACGATCCCAGCCGGACCCCCCTGGGACATCCGCTCGTACGTGGACGGCCGACCCGGCCGCGGTCGCTGACCTTGTCGCCGAGGAGCTGGCCGGTGGCGCGACCTCGGTCTGGCTGCCCGGTGGCGTCATGGTGCCGGTCGGGGTCGACCCGGCTCTGGTGGCACCGTCCTACGACCCGGTGGGCCGCGCCGTGCGTTCCGGCGGCGCGATCAACCGGACGGGGTGGCCGGAGACGGTGACCGGCGGCTCCCGCTCCGTTGTCGCCGACGGCTGTGTGGCCGCCAACCTCGGAGCGGGCGACATCGCCGAGCTGGGATATGTTCTCGCCGCCGCGATGCACCTGACCCGCGACGCCGAGGCTGCCGGGATGAGTACACCGCAGGCGCTGGACGCAATCGAGTTTCGGGTCACCGTCACCGGCGAGTTCTTCCCGGCCATCGCCAAGATGCGGGCGCTGCGGCAGTGCTGGTCCCGGATCGGCGAGCTGTCCGGCGCGGCGGACAACCAAGCGCGGATCCACGCCGTCACGGCCCGCAGCATGCTGGCCGACCTCGACGTGCCCACCAACCTCCTGCGCACCACAGCGGCCGCGCTGGCCGCGGTGATCGGCGGCGCCGACGCAATCACGGTCCTGCCGCTCGACGCTCTGCTGGCCGAACCCAGAGCGCTGGGCCGCCGATTGGCCCGCAACATCTCCCATCTGCTGGCCGGTGAATCGCTGCTGCGCCGGGACGCCGACCCGGCCGGTGGGTCCTATGCTCTGGAGGAACTGACCTACCGCACGGCCACGGCCGCGTGGGCCGAACTGACCCGCCTGGACGGCGACCTCGGCGCCGCCATCGAGGACGGGTCACTGCGGGCGCGTTGGGCCGCGGACGGTGCCCGCCGGCAAAAGTCAGTCACCGACGGCAGTCGCTTGGTCGTCGGGGTCAACCGCTACCCGGCGCCGGTGACCTCATGATCCCTTCTTCGCTCGCTGGAATCCCGCTCCACGACCGGCCCGAACAGCCAGCATCCGCAACCGAGACAACGGATCCCGGCTATCCCGGCCAGCCCCCGTACCTGCGCGGCCCGTACCCGACGATGTACACCACCTCACCGTGGACGATCCGGCAATATGCCGGTTTCTCCAACGCCGCTGATTCGAACGCGTTCTACCGGCGCAATATCGCCGCCGGCCAGAAGGGCCTGTCGGTGGCGTTCGACCTAGCCACCCACCGCGGCTACGACTCCGACCATCCCCGGGTTGTCGGCGACGTCGGAATGGCCGGGGTGGCCGTCGATTCCATCTACGACGCCCGGGAACTGTTCGACGGCATACCGCTGGACACCATGAGCGTCTCCATGACCATGAACGGCGCGGTCCTGCCGATCCTGGCCCTGTACATCCTGGCCGCCGAAGAGCAGGGAGTGGCAGCGGACAAACTTGTCGGCACCATCCAGAACGACATTCTCAAAGAATTCATGGTCCGCAACACCTACATCTTCCCACCCGCCGCGTCGATGCGGATCGTCAGCGACATCTTCGCCTTCACCGCAGCGCACATGCCGAAATTCAACTCGATTTCGATCTCCGGCTACCACATCCAGGAAGCGGGGGCCACCGCCGATCTGGAACTCGCCTACACGCTGGCCGACGAAATCGAATACGTCCGGGCCGGCATCGCCGCCGGACTGGACGTCGATTCCTTCGCGCCGCGGCTGTCCTTCTTCTGGGGCAGGGGCATCGGGATGGACTTTTTCACCGAGATCGCCAAACTGCGGGCCGGCCGGCAGCTGTGGTTCGAATTGATGCAGGAATTCGCGCCCAAGAACCCCCGGTCCTCTACGCTGCGCACCCACTGCCAAACCTCCGGCTGGTCGCTCACCGCGCAGGACCCATTCAACAACGTGGCCCGCACCTGCATCGAGGCGATGGCCGCCACCCAGGGCCACACCCAATCCCTGCACACCAACGCCCTGGACGAAGCCCTCGCTCTGCCGACCGAATTTTCCGCACGGATCGCCCGGAACACTCAGCTGGTGCTGCAACTGGAGTCCGGCACCACCGGGATCATCGACGCCTGGGGCGGCTCACACCTGTCGAGGAGCGCACCCAGCAACTGCTCAGCCAGGCCCGAGCCCACATCGCCGAAGTCAACAGCGCCGGTGGCATGACCGCGGCAATCGACGCCGGAATCCCCAAGCTGCGCATCGAGGAGGCAGCCGCCCGCACCCAGGCCCGAATCGACTCTGGCCGGCAGATGTTGGTCGGCGTCAACGCCTTCACCCCACGCAGCGGCGAAGTCTCCGAGGTCGAGGTACTCAAGGTCGACAACGGCGCGGTCCGGGTCGGACAGCTGGCCAAGCTCAGAAAACTTCGTGCAGAGAGGGATCCCGCAGCGCTGCAACAAGCGCTGCAAGCGTTGACTGACTCGGCGAGCACCGGTAGCGGCAACCTGCTGGCCTTGTCCGTCGAGGCAGCGCGGGCCAAGGCCACAGTCGGCGAGATGACGGCCGCGCTGGAACAGGTTTTCGGTCGGCACGTGCCGGTGGTGCGTACCATTTCCGGCGTCTACCGGGCCGAGGCATCCACCGGCGACGGCGCGGGAGCTGACGCGGTGCTGACCGCCACGGCCGAATTTGCCGAGAGGCACGGCCGACAGCCCCGAATCCTGGTGGCCAAGATGGGCCAAGACGGTCACGACCGCGGCCAAAAGGTCATCGTCAGCGCCTTCGCCGACCTCGGCTTCGACGTCGACGTCGGACCGCTCTTCTCCACCCCAGAGGAAGTCGCGCGCGAGGCGGTGGACGCCGACCTACACGTCGTCGGCGTGTCCTCCCTCGCGGCCGGACACCTGACGCTGGTGCCCGCTCTGCAGCACGCTCTTGCCGAAGCCGGACGACCGGACATACTCGTCGTGGTCGGCGGAGTGATCCCGCCCCAAGATGTCACCACCCTGTTGAACATGGGAACGGCAGCAGTGTTCACCTCCGGCACGCCGGTCGCCGAGTCCGCCCTCAGGTTGTTGAATCAGCTGTCCAGTCGACTGTCCGATGACTAGCTCGTTGCTAGGCGTTGCCTAGCTTTCCTGCGGCCTCGACAAGGCCACGGCATTGCCTATGACGCCATGACACGACTGCGAAATCCTGGCAATTCATAGGATTGGGGAAATCCCTGAACGAGCGCGGACTCACGGACCGTTAGCTACTTGCACCCAAAAAGTCCACGCTTTGGTCGTTGCAGCGCAACGGGTTTCGTGGCGCGCCTGGGTTGGGTGGGGACACGTTCGTGGGAAAATAAGGCCCATAATCGATCGCGACGGCTGGGAGTTGTTTGATGCTAAGTGGTCAGATTCGTAAGTTCGTCGGTGGTCACGCGGCGATCGGGTGGGTGGTGTGACGATCCAGGCGTTGGAGAAAGTCGTCGAAGTCGGTGGTGGTGAATTTCCAGTTGAAGGCTTTGGCGGTCTGGTTGTAGCGGGTTTCGAATTCGGCCAGACGTCGGGTGATTATGTCGGTGTCGGTGAAGTCGTTGGGGGAAAGCACTTTTCGTTGGATGATGGAGAAGAAGATACCTGATTGAGCCACGACGCGTGCACAGGGGTGTGCACCATGATCGCGTTGGGGAACTGCGTCTTCAGCCGGTCGACGGCCTTGGCCCCGCGGTGGGAGGATCCGTTGTCCACCACCCAGAAGACTCTGGCCGCTGACTGGTAGGGCTCCTGGGTCATCACCTGAGCCACGAGCGCTTCGAACGGTGTGATGCCGGTGGTGTTCTCGCACCGGCCGAACACCTTCGCCCGGTGGACGTCGTAGGCGGCCAGGTAGGCGACCGCACCGCGGCGGTGGTAGTCGTGGTTGACCCTCATCATCCGGGCCGAACCTGGTGGCAGGCTCGGGTGGCAGCGGCACCGGGCTTGGATCGAGGTCTTCTCATCGGCGGAGATCACATAGTCACCCGGGCCCAACGGTTGGCCCTGCCATTGGCGGGCGTAGAGGTCAAGCACCCGTTGTGCTTTGGGTGCGAAGTTGGGGTCGGTGATGAAAATCCACGATTGGTACTGCCACGGCTTCAACGCCTCCTGCGATAGCCACCGCCGCACCGTCGAGGCTGAGATCCTCGTGCAGATCCCGTCGGTGATGACCTGACGGGCGAGCTCCGGAGCCGACCACCGCGACAACGGCAGACCGCTGTCGGCTGCCGGGCGGCACGCCAACGCCTTGACCTGCGCGACTTGGACCGGGGTGAACCTCGGTGGCCGGCCGGTCCGTTTGACATCTCCCAACGAGGAAAGGCTCGACGTGGCCCGCCACCGGCGTCGCCATTTGCGGTGTCCACGCAGATCGACAATCTGTCGGCGATCGTAGTGTTGGACCGTCCCTGGGCGGCCTCCAGCACAATCGATATCCGCAACGCCAGGCGTTGCGTGGTCGTCCCGGCCCGAGCCAGTCGCAGCAACTCCACGCTCTGGGCAGGGGTCAATTCGATCTGGTTGGCGCTGACCGGCGACATCGGATCCTTCAACAGGGAAGTCTCATCTGTCACTTCAGCCTCACCAGTCATAGGTGCTGGGGTGGTCAACGACACGCGGATCGGGCAGGATCAACCCTTATGGCCGTCCCCCCCGAGTCGACGAAAACGTCTCTGCTGCAGCGTCTGTCCGGTCGCGCACGGGAACGCTGGCCACAGTTGGCGGGCGTGGACGTGAAGTTCCGGGGCGGCTTCGCCTACGTCGCCGGTCGCCTACTCAACGATGAAGCGCTGCCCTTGATGCGACTGCGGTACGGCGGCTACGCCGCCTCCTGGGGATTCGGGATCTACCTGGCCAGCAACAACGGCTACGAACCCGCTGCCCTACCCAACGGACAAATGGCGGGACCGCCCGAAGACGCCCTGGACTGCGCCTGCGGCCTCTACCTCGGCGAACCCACCGCCTGGACCTGAACTACCGACGAACTTACGAATCTGACCACTAAGGACTTACGCTGAGCAGGTCAGCTTGTGGGAGGCGGTTCTCCCTGACGAGGTCCGGCGTCTGCCGATTGAGCTGGAGCGAGTTGACCTTCTGCTCGACGACGAGGTGTTCTTCGGCCCTTTTGTGCCGTTCTTCCACCCGACTGCGGGGCGGCCGTCGACGCCGATGGAGAGCTACCTACGGAGCTCATGTTCCTGAAGTTCCGGCACTGCCTTGGATACGAGTCGTTGTGCCGGGAGTCGCCGATTCGATTACCCGGCGGCGGTTCTGCCGGATCCCGTTGGACGGGCAGGTCCAGCACCCGACGACGTTGATGAAGTTGACGACCGACTGCGGAACGGCCGCGATCGACGGGTTGAACGAGGCGTTGCTGGCCAAGGCGGTCCAGGCGAAGGTGCTACGCATCAACTGGTTACGGGCCGACACGACGGTGGTCCCGGCGAACGTGGCTCATCCGACCGATTTCGGGTTTGTTGGCCAGGGCGGTGAAGCGGACCGCGGTCACCGGCCGGCGGATCCAGGCCGCCGGGGGCGCGGTACGCACGGCGGTGCGGGACCGGTCCCACTCGGCCCGGAAACGGGCACACGGGATCGCAGCGAAGCTGCGGATGCGCAGTGCGCAGGGCCGCGACGAGGCGCAGGCAGTGGTCAAGGGCGATCACCGGGGAGCTGGCCGACCTGGCCGAGACCGCAGCCAAGGATGCGCAGAAGATGCTGGTCAACGCCTGGCGGGCGCTGCGTCGGGCCCAAGTCAAGGCCCAGAAGTTGGCCGGCGCCGGTGGGGCGGACCCGGCCGCGGGTCGCCGACGAGGCCGGCTGCACCGGGCGGTAAACGACCTGGCCGGGCTGCCTGCTGATACCAGGAAAACGCGGTGCAGACCAGGCAGCGGGGTAGCCGGGACCACCCCGCCCGGGGCGACCCGGCAGGTCAGCCGAACCGGGTCGGCCGGCTGAATGATCAGCCGGGCGGCGACATCGACCGCGCCCCACAGCTGCACCGGGATGTCGGCGACCTCACCGTCCCGATCGCCGGGAGTTTCCGGCTCGAGCAGATCCGCGAGGCCGTCACCCTGCAGGCGGGACGGCACGCCCACGGCAAGGTCGTGGTGACCCTGTGACCACCGCGCAACCACCTAACACTGAAGCGACGAAGGGAACGACGATGAGGCGCATCCAATACCGCCAGTACGGCGGGCCAGAGGTGATGCAGCTGGAAGAGTTCGAGCCAGCACCTCTTGGGCCCAAAGATGTTCGCGTTTGGGTTCACGCCGCCTCAACCAATCCGATGGACTTCGGGATTCGCGCCGGGCGCCTGAAGTTCGTGACCGGTGGCAAGATTCCGCGTGCGATGGGGTACGACTTCTCCGGCGTGGTCGAGGCCGTCGGTGACCACGTAACCCGACTGAAGGTCGGCGACGAGGTGCTGGGTAGGACGCCGATCAAGTGGGCGGGCGCGTTCGCCGACGTGTGTCGGTCCTCACGCTAAATGGCGCTATTTCCTTACGCTATTTGGCACCCCTCCAGCGTCCTGTAGGGGCCGCCAAATCGTCTGACCTGCGACGATGCTCAACCAATGCTCAACCGAGGTGCCGACGATGCGCACAAGCGTTCGAAGAAGGTGCCATTTAGCTCACGTAAACGACGCCATATAATTCGAGCATTCTCAGGCCAGGCCTTTGCCGGTGCCCGCTGAAATCGCCGGACTATTCACAGGTCCAACTTCAAGACAGCGTTGCCGACGAGCGGGGCGAACTCGCGGGCGTACACCTCGAGCATCTTCGGATCGCGGTGGCCCGGGGTCAGTCGAGTTCGAGATTTCGGGTGCGTTCGACCAGTGCGTTGATCCGGGCGTCGATGTCGTCCATCGTCTGGGTCAGCGTCGCCATCTCGGCGATCGCTTCTTTCTTCTTCTGGTTGGCGGCGTCCCAGTCCCACACCGGCGGCCCGGCCGCCGACGCTGGTTCGGTCGCGACCTGGTCTGGTGTATCTGGAGCTGCGACGAAGTCCTCGACCTGCAGCGCCTTGTGATGGGCCAGGCCCGTCTCGGCCTGCCGAGCGAGCCGGGAGGTGGAGTGCGGGCTCATCGGCCGGATCGGCAGGGGCAGGTGTCCCCATTGGTTGATCGGGGGGAACAACACCGCATCCAGTGTTCTGTCGTCGATGGGTTTCGGTGCACGGCAGGGGTGGTGGCTGGCCGCGGTGACCACCTCGGCGTCCTTTAGCAGCACCTTCACGCTTTTGAAGATCGCCTCGGTGTCGAGGACGCGGCGCCACCGCACCAGCGCGCACGGCCCGCACGTCACCGGATCCGCGGCCGAGTCCACAACGTGTGCGGTTCCGTGTTGGTCGATGACCGTCGCGACGCCGTCGGCGACCTGCAACTGACCGACGGTGAGGCGGGGAAGCTGCCGATACGGGATCGTCGTCGTGGCGGCGAGGGTGAGCAGCGCCCGGTCGCGGCGGCCGAACAGCCCGGCGGTCCACCCGTTTGACGGCAGTAGCCGCATCAGCATGTCGACCTGGCCGGGGTCGATCACCTCCCGCGACGGTGAGTCGACTTCCTTCGTCGGGTCGACCGGCGCGGGCTGCCCGGCGGCGCGGTGGTGGTGGGCGAGCCGTCGGCGGATGGTCGCGGGTGCGCCGGGACAGCCGGCGGTGAACGCGGTGACGGTGGCCCACTCCGCGGGGAGCGAGCTGCGGCCGGTGGCAGTGCACCAGTCGGTGAACAAAGCCCAGTCCGCCGCGTACCCGGCGCGGGTGTTGGCCGACAGCACCTTCCCGGTGATCGCCGACATCGCCGGGCTGCTCACAGATCAAGTTTCAGGACGGCGTTGCCGACCAGGGGCGCGAACTCCCGGGCGTACACCTCGAGCATCTTCGGGTCGCGGTGGCCGGTCTGCCGCATGATCGAGTGGGCGTCGGCGCCGGCCCGGAACGCTTCGGTGACGAACCCGGACCGCAGCGAATGCCCACCCAGCAGGTCGACCTGCGCCGCGGTGAAGCCGGCGGTGGCTGCGCGACGTTGGATCATCATTGCCACCGCATCCCCAGCCATTACCCTGCCCGGCTGTCCGGTCTTGTGGATGGTCGGGAACAGCCACCGCTCCCCTCCCCCACCGTCGGTGCTAGTCGACTCGTTTCTATCCGCGCCAAGATCAGCGGTCTTGCCGGCGGTGTCGTCGACGCTGCGGCAGACGTGCTCGGTCGACAGGCCGCGCTGGTGCAGCTGCGCGAGCGCCGCCGGGCGGCCACCGTCATCGACTACATACGCGAGGAGCAGTCGACGCCACCGAACCAGCGCGCAGGGCGGGCAGGTCTGCGGGTCCCGCCCGTACGGCAACGCCCGCACGACTCCGTGCCCCTCCTGGTCGGTCTTGGACGACCGGACCCGGACATGCAGCCCGTCCGCCGGGTGCACCGTCACATCGCTGATGTGCAGGTTGACGAGTTCGGAGCGGCGGTGAGCGCCGGCGAACCCCAACAACAACAGCGCGGCGTCGCGGTGCGCGGCCATCCCGGCCGGCCACACACCCATCGACGGCCGTATCGCCTCCAACAACAGCCGGATATCGGCGAGGAGAAGCGGGCTTCGGCGTTTCGGCGGCGTCTTGCGGGTGCGGCGGACTCCGGACAAAGCTCGGCGGACCACCTCCGACCGGCCGGGAGCGGTGAACCCGGCGGCGGTGTGGACCTGGTTGATCGACGAGCACCACCGGGACAGCGACGCCGAGGAGAACCGCGGCCGGCCGTCGGGCTTCCGTTCCTCCGCCGCCCCGGTCAGATATGCGGCGACGACCATCGGCGACGCCGGCAACACCTGATGCTGTGAATCGCCGAGCTATTTGGCCCACATTCGCCAAATTATCTGTCCGGCCTGTGTGCCGGCGCAGGAAATCTTCCCGCACTATGAACAGACCTCTCTGGTGCGATGGGCCGCAGCTGGTTGATGGTCTTGGACCGGCAATCGAACTGAAAGCTATACGACAGAACACATTTGCCGTCGCGGCCGCTTCTACAAGCAGGGTTGCTGGCAACCGTTCCATGCCTGAAGGGCGGGCTCCGTGCGCATCTTGGGCACTCGCGGACGGACAAATAATTTGGCAAAAGTGTGCCATATTGCGTGGCGACCGACAGCGGGTCACGGGGCACTGCGCTCTCGACGACCTCGCGCAGCTACCCTCGACGCGGCTCCCGGTACGCCGGACGTTTTACCTGACGTGCGAGAACAGGGCGCACGCTTGGCGTAGCAGATGGCCAGGGTACGGAACTGCTCGAGGCCGGCCCGAGTGGCACTCGACTGCGCCAAATCCTTGGTGACGCTGGGGGTCGAGGGCTGGTGGCGCCGGCCGCGTGGGCCTTCGAGGTAGAGCCGACTACCTTCGGCCAACGGCAGGTTTTACCTACCCCACCTACCAGGCTTGTGTGAGACGTCCGAAAGTCCTCGGGGTGCAACGCTGTAGGGCGTGACAGGGGACGAGCCAGTGACCAGCAGCACACACGGACGCGGTCGGCTGTCAAGTTTCACATTATTTGGCGTAGTTCTTTCAGTGGCGAAAGTGCGCTAGGCAATGTGGCGACCGACACTGGCCGGGGTCGATCAGCTCGCGCATGGGCCGGGCAGCTGGCGGCGTCGGGTCGATGAGCGCCGGTCGGTTTGCGGCGCGGCGGTGGTGGGCGATGGCGGCGGGCCGCCGCCGGATGGTCGCTGGCGCGCCGGGGCAGCCTGCCGTGAACGCTTCGATCGTCGGCCAGTCGGCAGGTAACGCGACCCGGTCGGTGGCGGTGCACCAGTCGGTGAACAGCGTGGTGACCCGATGCCAAATGGTTCACGCGTCGTTCGCAACGGCGGCCAGAACAACAACATGGCGGGGTGCGGCATACATCTGCTCGGTCTTGGTCAGGTATTCTCGATAAAAAGGTAACCCTAGGTATTTATTCAAGTATTCGTTACCATTGCGCCAACGCTCGGTGAGAATGAACATCGCCGGCGTCCCGACACTTTCGCCGGCTTCCAGGAACAGGCAGCCCTCCAGTGCGCGCGCTTGCGGTAGTACTTTCCGCAATTCATCCAAATACGCCGACCGAAACTCAGGGCGTACCATTAAGGTATTGCTCATGATGAGCTCGGCGTCGCTCACCTGGGGCATTGATTCCGTCATGATCTCCCATTTCAGACTAAACTGGCAATTGGAACTGCGTGTGTCACGGTGATCTTAGCAGCCTTGTGTGATTCATCCTGGGCCCAGTGCACAAATTACGTATTGCAGTGTCGGAATAGAGCTGCCGGCCTCTGTCCGGGTGGTGCTACGTGAACACACACAACTCATTTTGGCATCGTCATCAACCTACCTACCGATCACACTGTGAGCTCAGGGCGGCCCAGGTGCCCGATGATGGGTCCGGCCCGTCGGCGTTGAGCCTGCGCGGGGTTCTGCGGATTGTCCACCTGCTGGGTTCTTCACTTAATTCGGCCCATGTTCTGGTGTGCTCACGGGTGTAACCGATCCTTGGGCCGTAGGTAGGTGGAGGGAGGCAAGGAAGGACAGCTTGTCGCGGCTATCGGTGTCGGGTTGGGGGTGGTAGATCACGAGCATGACGCCATCTGTTCCGGTCACCGCTAGCTTCTCGCGGTCGAGTTTGATCTCGCCGACTTGGGGGTGGTCAAGGGTGAGCGCCGCGCCGGTTCGTGGTCCGACGTCGTGGCGGGCCCACATCATCTGAAATTCTGGGCTTGCCAGGGAAAGTTCCCCGACGAGTTCGATGACGCGGGGGTTGTCGATGTCGGTACCGACCGAGCGGCGGAATCCGGCCAGCAGCGCCTGGGCGGCGCGTTCCCAGGTCCGGAAAAGTGCCTGCTCCGCGGGGTCCAGGAACACGTCGCGCAGCCGGTTTCTGCCGGGGATCAGAGTGGGTGAAAGCGCGGCCGCGAGGCAGTTCGAGGCCAGGACATCGAGGTAGCGCCCTTCGATGAAGGCCGGGAACGGTAGGCCGTTGATGAGTCGGGCGGTGCTTGCCGGTACCGGTTCGCGCCGTGATCGACTCCGTGAATGTGGGGGTCGGGCCATGGCCAGGCCAAGCAGGTAGCTGTCATCTTCCAGTTGCAGGACACGGGCGATCGAGCGCAGCACCTGCTTCGAGGGGTTGCGGTCCCGGCCCTGTTCGAGCCGGAGGTAGTACTCAGCGCTGATGCCGGAGAGCATTGCGACTTCCTCCCTGCGTAGTCCGGGAACACGGCGGGTCTTCAGCACGGGCAGTCCTACCTGGTCGGGGGTGACCAGTTCCCGGCGGGCCCGGAGGTAATCGCCCAGTGCGTTGCGTTCATCGGCCATACCGCACCGTAGGTGCGGCCTCCCGGATCTGGCTACTCCCTGTCGGTACCGGTATCACGGGGGACCTGGCTACACCGGGCCTGTCTCGGAAGAATCGGTGTTGGCTGATCCTCAGCCCCCAAGAGAAGGAATACGTCGTGTCGACCCAGAAGATCGTCCTTGTCACAGGTGGATCCGGCTTCATCGCCGGCCACATCATCCTCCAACTGCTCGATGCCGGCTACACCGTTCGGACCACCGTCCGCTCACTGGAACGCGAAACCAACGTTCGGGCGGTCCTGGTCGAGGCCGGCATGAAGCGCGGCGACGCTCTCGCATTCGTCGAAGCCGACCTGACCAGCGACACCGGATGGGCCACCGCCGCGAAGGGCATCGACTACGTCCTGCACGTGGCCTCACCGATCCACACCGAAAATGTCAAAGACGAGAACCAGGTCATCGGCCCCGCCCGCGACGGCGCCCTGCGGGTCCTTCGCGCTGCGCGCGACGCCGGCGTCAGCAGGGTCGTGCTCACCTCGGCTTTCCATGCCGTCGGTTTCGGGCACGGAAAAGTCGATCGCACGTTCACCGAAGCCGATTGGTCCGTTGTTGATGGTCCCGGCGTCGACGCCTACGGCAAGAGCAAGATCCTGGCCGAACGGGCCGCCTGGGACTTCATCGGCACCGAAGGCGGGTCGATGGAACTGACGACCATCCTGCCCGTCGCGGTGATGGGGCCGGTGATGGGCAGAGATGTCTCCGGGGCGAATCAGATCATCCAACGCAGCCTGGCCGGGCAGATGCCCGGCTACCCGAACATGTTCGTCCCCATCGTCGACGTCCGCGATGTCGCCGCCGCCCACATCGCCGCGATGACGGCGCCCGCCGCCGCCGGCGAACGCTTCCTGGTGACCAGCGGGCGGCCAGCGATCGCGATGAAACAGATCGGCGCCATCTTGAAAGATCACTTCGGTGAGGCTGCGAAACGTGTCCCCACCCGTTCCATCCCCAACGCCGTGGTGCGCATCGCTGCGCTGTTCAAAACCGAGTTCCGCTCTGTCGCTGCCGATTTGAACTACCAGAAGAAAGTTTCCGGTGACAAGGCTTCTCGCCTGTTGGGTCTCCAGCCCCGGGACCCCGAAGATGCCATCATCGCCGCCGCCCAGAGCATGATCGCCCACTCGCTCGTGAAAGCCTGACTGAGCACACCTCCACTCCACACCTCCACTCCGGGCACGTCAGCCGGCATTGCAAAAGTTGGGTACCTATCCCTGGCCACTCGAGCGGATCCGCAACCCGTCGCCCACCAGGCGCCCCGACCGCGGACGCGGCTTTCTCACGAGCACAGACCATAGCCGGCACTCCCCCCAGTCGCAGTCCACCACCGCGACACCACCCCCGAAGGAGCAGCATGTCCCCCCTGGCTTTGATCACCGGCGCCTCATCAGGGATCGGCGCAGCATTCGCGCATCGCCTGGCCGCCGACGGCTACGACCTCATCGTCATTGCGCGACGCCGCGACCGCCTGAAATCCCTTGCGGCGTCGCTGCCCGAAGTCACAGTCCAGGTCGTCGTGGCCGATCTGGCCACCGACGCAGGTGTGCATCTCGTCGCCGGCCTCGCCGCACACCAACCCATCAGCATGCTGGTCAACAACGCCGGGATCGCGCATTACATGCCCCTGCCAGAGCTGCCCGAAGAAAAAGTACGGGAACTCACCCACGTAAAAATCGTTGCGCCGACGATGCTGACCCGAGCCGCTCTGCCCGGCATGATCGCCCGCAGAGCAGGGACGATCATCAATGTTGCCGGCATGCTTGCATTCTCCGGCCCCGCCCCGGCGGCGCCGCCGCAGGGCCGCCGCGCGGTCTACACCGGCACGCTGGCCTACATCTTGGCCATGACCCAGACGCTGCACGCCGAACTGGCAGACACCGGCGTGAACGTTCATGTCGTGTGCCCAGGCCTGGTCGCCACAGAATTTCACGAAGTCCAGGGGATGGACCTCTCGGCGGTTCCGCGGATGTCGGCGCAGGACGTCGTCAACGCCGCGTTGGCGGGCATCACGCTCGGCGAAGTAGTCAGCGCCCCCGGCGTCCAGGACTACACCCTTCTAGAGCGTGTGTTCGGCGCAGACCTGGACGCATTCCACGGGCAGAGCCCGCAACTGGCCACGCGCTACCAGGACCACTGAACCCGCACCTCTGGTGCCCTTCGCGTAGGGCAGGGGGCGACGCTTCTCCTGCTGGGCCCGCCACCTATCAACACGTCAGCCACCCAGAAGGAGGCAATGAGCGAGCTTTAGGGCTGGTGATTAATTAACCTGGTTCAGGTCGGGCGTGTCGTTGGGTTGCGGGTGCAGCGTGTAGTTCCACTCACCGTGGAATTCGTCGCGGGTGAGAGTGCCTGTGGTTTCTAGGTTTTGCAT
>JAABUK010001688.1_pt1 | contig 41485 bp, 39 predicted proteins | sample 5559141 | NCBI WGS metagenome assembly JAABUK01 (sample SAMN10711869, study PRJNA513367) | rock metagenome | isolation source: Antarctica rocks | place: Antarctica: Victoria Land, Pudding Butte nord | collected 2016-01-03 | reverse complement strand
TTTTCCTATTTAATATTTTTTATGGCAAAATTAAAATTATCAGGAAAAGACCTGAGAGCAATTGGCTACCCGGAAAGCCCGGTAATAAGCCTTGCAATGGATGTGATGGAGAAGAATTATAAGCGCAATTCTAAGGAGCATGTGTCAGGTTTATTAAAAGCAGTTTTAGTGAAACCTCAGGAATATGCAGCGGACGAAATATTGGGGAAAATAGCACAGGCCTTAATAGAAAGAGAACAAAAAGCAGCCGCTAAAGCAGCATCTGCAGTTGAGCTTACAACAGAAGGAGTACCGTATAATATTTTTGGCGCAGCGTTTATTGAAGAAGGTGCATTGACACAAATGAACAATGCTGTTCGTTTGCCCGTATCGGTATCAGGTGCATTAATGCCGGATGCACACCAGGGATACGGACTTCCCATTGGCGGTGTGCTTGCAACAGCAAATGCTGTTATACCTTATGGAGTCGGAGTGGATATTGGTTGTCGCATGTGCTTGTCCGTCTTCGATATTAATCCTCAGGAACTGGTGTCGAGGGAGAGCTTTTTTGCCCGCGAATTAAATGAAAACACATTGTTTGGAAGCGGGCGTGAATTTAGAAAACGCACCGATCATGAAATTTTATATCGAAAAGAATTTCGTGAAATACCGGTGTTACGATCACTGCGTGACCGTGCAGAAAGCCAGTTAGGCTCATCAGGCGGGGGAAATCATTTTGTGGAGTTTGGTATAGTTGACATTACCGAAAAAGATGCTGTTTTAGGCATTGATCCGGGAAAGTATATTGGCTTATTGTCTCATAGCGGCTCAAGGGCTATTGGCGCCAATGTCGCTAATCATTATACAAAAATTGCTAAAGAAAAACGGCATTTACCAACTGATGCAGCAAATCTTGCGTGGTTTACTTTAGATGAAGAAGAAGGTATAGAATATTGGCTTGCCATGAATCTTGCAGGCGATTATGCAAGTGCCTGTCACCACGTAATCCACGAAAAAATTACAAAGCAGTTAGGACGTCAGCCTTTAAAAATGGCAGAAAATCACCACAATTTTGCCTGGAAAGAAATGTGGGAAGGTAAGGAAGTTATTGTACATCGCAAAGGCGCTACGCCGGCAGGAAAAGGTGTTTTAGGCATCATTCCCGGAAGCATGACGGCCCCTGGATTTATTGTAAAAGGGAAAGGTGAAAGTGCTTCCCTCAACTCAGTATCTCATGGTGCCGGCCGCAGCATGAGCCGCACCTCTGCGTTAAACAACATTACTGCAGAACAATTAAAAAATGCATTGCAAAAGCACGGCGTAAAGCTGATCGGCGGCGGTTTGGATGAAGCTGCTTTCGCTTACAAGGATATTTATGCTGTAATGAATGCGCAAAAAAACCTGATAGAAACTCTTGGCACCTTTACTCCTAAAATTGTAAAAATGGATGATACTCCGCCAAGGCAGAGAAAGAAGGTAAAGGAGGTTTTGGGAGAATGATGTCAGAACCAGAATTTGGAAGGATTTCAGGGATTGGAAGGAAATTAAGAGTTTCAATTATTTTTATCTGAAATTGTTTTTACGGAAATAGTTAAAACCCCTGTAATTCTTTGTGTTCCTTATGTTTTTATTGTTTAAAAAAGCTGCATTTTCCTTCAACTGTACAAGTGCCGCCAGTTGCCGGGACGGCGGTACATAGCAGCGTGCAACATAGCAATAATTATAATTTACTGAATAGTATTTAAACTTTTCAGTGTATGTAAATCTACTTACACTGTATGTATTGCATATATCACCACTCCCCACACTGTAAAGTCTGCAAAAGCGTCTATATCAATTACGGATAAGGTGTGCGTTTCAGGAATAAGCCTTATGCGGTTGGCAGTGCGCTCTAACCGCCGCACCATCATTTCGCCATTGAGAACTGCTATCACTACCTTGCCATTGGTTGCGGTAATGCTTCTGTCTACAATCAATATATCGCCGCTAAAAATTCCCGCACCGGTCATCGCATGACTGTTCATTCTAAAGAAAAAAGTTGCCGGTTTATTTCGTATCAATTGCTCATTCAGGTCAATTCCTCTTTCGGCGTAGTCATCTGCAGCAGCGCCAAAACCTGTCGCATTAGCTGAATGAACGTTGTGCTGCGTAAAATCCTTTGTGCCTTTATATGCTGCGCTGTACCCGGTTTCACTATTCATAAAATTAAATTTATTATTTATTACTAATCAATTTAGTAAAATTATACTAACTTTATTGTCTGAAAAAATAAAATTTACAGGAAATGGCTTGTCTGAAAACTTTACCGGTTATCTCAGTCCTTATACATTTTGCCTGGAACCATTTAAAACTAATTGATTCAACTTATTAAAAATTATTGCATGAAAACTAATTTATCACCGGCTTTATCATCTCTTCCCGGTTATCGTCTTTGTGAATATTTGCTGGTGCTCCATCCCCATGAAGAATTATGGAATAAGATTATGGAGACCAAAAAAGAATTTGCCAAAAAGTTTGAAGCGCCATCAGCAGAGTGGGGAAAGCCACACATTACACTGGTTAGATTTAGCCAGTTGCAACTGATGGAAGAACGTATTGTAAATCGCTTCAAAATGATTGCTATGGCTATGCCTGCTTTTAAAATTGAACTAAAAGATTTTGGCAGTTTTCCATCGCACACTATTTATATAAATATAGATACGAAAGTGGCGATACAAATGCTGGTCAAAAGTTTGAAGCCTGCACAAAGCCTGCTAAAAACAAAAGAGCAAAAGCCGCATTTTATAGAAGAATCACACATAACCCTTGCCAGGCAGTTGCTGCCCTGGCAGTACGAAAAAAGCTGGCTTGAATACAGCCAAAAACATTTTAGCGGCAGATTTATCGCTAAAAACATGTTATTGCTTAAAAGGCCGGAAGGAATGAAATCATATCAGCCTGTGCAGAAGTTTGAGTTTATGAATATGCCGGTGGTAACTACACAAGGAGCGTTGTTTGTCTGAACCGGGATTTTTGGGATTTAGGGGATGCGTGGGATTGGAAACTTAATATTTTATCCTTATCGCTTCTTCGCGCCTTTGTGCCATCGTGGCAAAAAAACAAAAATAAAACAACATGGAAGAGAATAATGAGGAGCAGGTAAACCTCTATGTAAAAGGGCGTGGCGCTCAATTTAACCCACGAAATAAGTTTCTGAAAAACGAACGGGTAAAAGAACATATAGAAGGCATTGACGATTGGACAGAAAAGAACGAAGCCACGCAATATTTGGAAGACAATGCAAAAGGCATTGTAAATAAAGTAGAAAGCCCGGATTTAAGTTTAATGTACAGCATGAACCCTTACCAGGGTTGTGAGCATGGATGCATTTATTGTTATGCACGCAATTCATTTGAATACTGGGGCTATAGCGCAGGGCTTGATTTTGAACGGAAAATTATTGTAAAGAAAAATGCGGCCGACCTGCTGCGCAAATTTTTAATGCATCCTAAATGGGAATGTGTGCCCATAAGCCTTAGCGGCAATACAGATTGCTACCAGCCTGCTGAGCAAAAATTCAGGCTGACAAGAGGTTTGCTTGAAGTCTGTAATGAGTTTAACCAACCAGTAGCGATGATAACCAAAAATGCAGGCATGCTGAGAGATAAAGATTTGCTGCAGGAAATGGGAAAAAAGAATATAGTATCTGTTCTTGTATCCATCACTTCTTTTAATGAAGACCTGCGTCGTGTAATGGAGCCGCGGACAACAACAGGCAAGCAACGTCTGCGCCTGATTGACGAAATGAGCAAGGCCGGCGTAAGAATGGGCGTAATGCTCGGCCCGATGATACCCGGACTGAATGACCACGAAATGCATAACATCATCAAAGCAGCAAGCGAGGCAGGCGCTGCATTTTCAGCTTATACATTTATCCGTTTGAACGGCGCTATCAAATTAATTTTTCATGACTGGCTGTATAAAAACTTTCCCGACAGGGCAGACAAAGTATGGCATTTAATAGAAGCCAGCCACGAAGGAAAAGTAAACGACAGCCGCTGGGGAGTGCGGATGCGCGGCGAAGGAAATGTAGCAGAAATGGTAGCACAACAATATCGAAAGTACACAACAAAATATGGATTGAATCATGAGCGGTTGGGGTTGGATTGCAGCCAGTTTAAAAGGCCAGGGGAGCAGATGAGGTTGTTTTGATTAGTTTTGATATCTTAATAAGCCCTAATTCAACAAAACATCAACAAAACCTAACATTAGATACCCAATTAAAAGGGTTATTAAATGTGCCACTAACCAAAAAAGAAGAGTAAAGATTATGAGGTAAATTCATATTCTTACAAGATTTTGAATTTTTAAAAAGACAATCGGAAATTTTTGATTATAATTACGCAGAAAAAATTTAGTTAACAATGGCTCTTAAATACCAACAAGAAATAGACAAATTGAGTCTTTCATTGTCTTGCCCTGAAGGTGTTCATCCGCCAAATGGAGAACTTCCTGCTTTCAGGTTATCTTTTAATCCAATTGATCACCCATTAAACTTCCTTCCAAATGTAGTGTTTGATAGAGAAAAAGGTATTCCGTTCCCCTATATTAAGAAGTTAACTACTAACGAGGGAAAAGTTATAGTGTGTAAAAGATGTGGGGCATCTTTTTATCTTAGTTTAGAAGCTGCGAGAAGTCAATGGGAGAACATGAGCGATCAGATTAAAGAAAATTTTGGATATACTCATATCGCTAATGGCACACTTAATAGTAATGATGGTCTAATGCGTGTTCCAGAAAAAAATGGACATTTTGGATTTTACGAAGACGAAAAAGCCGATTTGACAAAAAAATTTAAGGGGTCTGAAGAATTATAATGTTAGAAGTGAATGGACTAAATATAGAAAAATTGCCTTTCGAAGGAGTGGAAATAGCAAATGAGCTGCTATACTTCCAAGATAGTCCTATGCTAATTCATTTTATAACAGAAAAAAAAGAAGACTTAATTGCATATTGGGTTGATTTTGACAATACAGGAAATAGGTGGATGTATGGCAAGCTTCAAAAGCAGGAACTATTTCAATATTTAATCGGCGGCAAGTCTTTGAAGGAATTGTTTTTAGAAATAAGTTCGGATTATGTTTTTTTGGTAGATACAGACATTGACGATAATATAAGTTCAGTAAAGTTGATTAACAGCCACAATATTCCAGAGAGGTATTTGCCTAGTGCAAATAGTTTCTATAAAGATGGCTTATCAGAATATTATTCTGATTATTTAACTCATTTCAACTATATAAATGTACTAAAGGAAAGTTCTTACATTTTTAATATAGAATCATCTGATGATACTCACGAAAATACTGTTGGAGCTAGAGAGGCTGCTTTTGTTTTAAACAACATTTCTGATTCTATTGAGGGGTACATAAAAGTTAAAGCTACTAATATTTATAGCCAACACTATGCGGATACATCAAGGATTAAAAGAAGGGTAAACCAAGTGAAGGAAAGGCTATCACCAAGAATTGCTCAAACATTTGATCACAGCTTGGAGGTTTGGCTAGCGATGGATATTGTAACCTTTCATGGAGATAATCACTACGATGCGGAATTAAGAAATGGAATCGTAGAAGGTTATAAACAAGATGTTTTAGATGTGGATTTTACAAGTGAACAAGACGCAAAAATAATTGCATCTAAATTTAACCCCAGCGAAAGAAAAATGATATACGCGTCTTTTTTAAAGGTTCTTGATAACGAGGATATTAAAGTAACAATTACTGATTATAAGCAAACTATAAAGAGGAAGCAAAAGAATTTAAGAGCAAACTCGTCATTTAAAGAAATTATTTTTCCCAAACCTACCTTAGAAGAACTAGAGGAAGAACAGAATAAGAAAAATAAAATTATTTCAATTGTTTTAAATTTAAAAGAGGGTGAAGATGTAACTAAGATTAGCAAAAAGACTCTTATGGAGCATATGGTTTTTTCTGAAGATATAGGTGAAACTCCATTGAAAATAGCAAGTCCAATTGACATAGACGGTAATAGAATTAATATTAAAAAATCATTGATTTGTAAATTAAAAGTAGACCCAGAAGGAGATTTGGAAATTTACAATTCTGATTTGGAAATATTTGCAAATGGTACAGATTTACCAGATGTCCTGGCAAGTATTAAAAGACAATTTTTGCAACTTGTACAAGATTTTAAAAACAATAAAGAAATTGCAGGTGATAAACTTAGTGAGTTACAGAAATATATTTAGACTAAGGGATTCATCGAAGCAGCAATGCCTGAAACAAAAAAATAAAAACATAAATAGCCCCCTCGGGGGTTTGGTATGAAAGCCATTATAGATTGTAACAATTTTTATTGTTCATGCGAGCGGTTATTCAGGCCGGAGTTAAAGAATAAGCCTGTTGTTGTATTAAGTAACAACGATGGCTGTATTATATCAATAAGTGACGAGGCAAAGAAATTGGGCATTAAAATGACTGCGCCATATTTTATGGCTAAAAAGATGATTGAAGAACATAAGGTGGCAACCTTTTCTTCAAACTACAATTTATACGGCGATTTGAGCCGCAGGGTTATGGATACGGTAAGAACAATACTGCCTGATGGCTGTGTTGAAGTTTATTCGGTAGATGAAGCCTTTCTCGACCTGAGTCATATTGCTAAGTCACAATTGCATACAATAGCCAAAGAAATAAAAGAAAGGGTAGAATTGTGGACAGGTATTTCCGTATCTATTGGCGTTGCTCCTACTAAAACTTTGGCAAAAGTGGCTAATAACATTTCAAAGAAAAATAAAGAAAAAACAAAATGTGTAATGGTGCTTGATTCGATTGAAGCAATAGCTGCAGCTTTGCAAAAAACCCCTGTAAGGGACATTTGGGGAATAGGTACGCGGTCAGCACTAAAACTGGAAAATATTGGTATTACAGATGCATGGCAACTAAAACAAATGCCTGAAGCATGGGCAAGACAACACCTCGGAGGAGTGGTAGGTGTACGGTTGATAAAAGAATTGCGCGGTACACCATCAATAGAAATGGAAGAACAGCTTAAAAGCAAGAAAATGATTACTACCTCACGCATGTTTGGCTGCCGGGTAAGCGAATTAAAAGATGTGCAGGAAGCAGTTGCTACCTACATTTCGAGGGCCGCAGAAAAGCTAAGACGACAGCGAAGCGCTTCAAAAATTGTAACGGTTTACGTGGTGCCTAAAGAAGAAAAGGAAAGTGCCGGCTTCAGACACGGGCCAATAGAAAGTGCCTCTGTTATTTTACAGGCCGCTACATCTGATACTGCTTTGCTGATAAAGCAGGCTTTGGTTTTAACAGAGAAACTGTATAAAAAAGATTGTGTATACAAAAAGGCAGGTATAATGCTTGGCGGTCTCGAACCTGATAAATCTATACAGGCAAATCTCTTTGCTGCTCCATCAAAAAATGCGAGTTGCCTACTAATGAATACTTTAGATAATCTCAATTTCAGCATGCGGAATGATATAGTAAAGTTTGCCAGCGCCGGGACTAAAAAAGACTGGAAAATGAGACAGGAGCTGCGAAGTGACCGGTATACATCAAGGTGGGAAGAATTAAAATTGATACAGTAGAATATGAATTGAGAATATTAAACATCTAAGGGTATTTTAAGGATTATCTTTAAAAGAGACGTTTTGAATACTTAGAAGCTGAAATTATTTGTTTCGTAAAGGCATCGTTTTGTATTACTAAAGAAAAAGAATTATGCAGGAGCAAACCGTTCAATTATTAATAAACAGCATTCCTTATATAATAAAAGTTACGCCTTTTGAATTTAATGATGAAACCCGTTTTACCATCAACTACAACGGAAGTGATGACTATGTTTTTACTTACGACACCAACGTCGGTGAGTATGTTTCTATAGGTGATGATACTGACCCTGTACCCGATGACCTCGAAGTAGCTATATCAGAAACATTATCTTCTTTGGATAAATCACGATAAAAAATCTTAAAAGGCATAAGAATTACAAGAAAGTTTAATATCTTTTATAAACTGAAAATTTTATCGGCAATTAAAAAACGCAGATCTCTCAATATATTCTGCGTATTGCTTCTTCAACTGTATAGACATAGCGGGGTTAAGAATCCTAAGCTTTTGAAGACTGTTGGTTGCCATTTCTTCTATTTTCTTAAAACCTTCAGCAGTCATTCCACTTTCTAAAAAGGCATTTTCGTCCCCGGTTTCTTTATCGGCTTGTATATCTTCCGCATCATCAAGCAGCAATAAAGTGCTTATAAGCGCAAACCACTGTTCTGCAACTTTTTCATATAATTCCTTTGGAAAGTGTAATGCACACAAGGCAAATAAAAATAAATCTCCCCTTTGCAAGGCTTTAAAAGGAACAGCTAAACCGGCAAAGAAATTTACATCTTTACCAGTAAGATAATCAACAACATTTGTATACCAATCCTTGTTTCTGCAGCTATCTTTTACCAGTTCACTACATTTTTTTATTGCTTCTTCATTAGATATTTGTTTTGTTTCTTCCAATGCACTTATATGACCAATCTGCTCCATTGTTGCTGCAAATTCTTCTGATAATAGCTGTTGTCTGTCGACACCAAGCTTATATAGTAAATCAACAATTAAGGGAATAAATAAATACCCTGGCGCAGGCCGCAAATAAAGAAGCTTTCCTTTCCAGTATAAATTATCAGCAGGAGGTTCACGATCAACAAAAAAGCGTGCTATTTTACCATCTGTACCGTAATTAATTTCCAAAAAATCTGAAGATATAAACAATATATAAAAAATTTATTGTGTAGAAATTAATACTGCTAAGTAAAAAAAGTTTCCACTTTGACTAACATTTTTATAATAAATATTCCTGTAAAAAATTGAAAACTATGCTATTTTTCTTTAAAAGATTTTACGGGTAAAATGCGAGAAGGCATTGCTTTTTCCCTGTTTGCTGTTGTCAACAAAGAGTCGAACAAAGCCTTTTGAATATCAGGATGCTCCTGGTAATATTTGTAACTCGTAAAAAAATCTTTTCTATTCGTATTATGCAATTTAAAAACCTGTTCATAAATAATACTGCGCTTCATTTTTATATTTACAGTAGTATCTTTAGAGACGAAATTGTTTATGTATTCATCTGCCTTAAGAATATCATAAACCACCTTTTCCATTTCAGCAGGGGCAAGAATTCCTTCAGGCACAGGTTTTTGGGAGCAGGCAGTAAAAAGAAATAATAAGTATAAATAGATTAATTTTCTCATTTTAATTCCTGCTGGTATTTTGATGTATTCGCTACATCTAATTTTTGCAAGGCCTCAATAGCCCGTGCTTTCTCCGGCGGTGTTGCTTTTTTAAATATTCTTGTAAGTTCCTGCGATTTTCCAGCCATAAAAAAAGCTACAATCATTGAGTTAGGATTATCCTGGTTTACAGTTTGCAGTTGTAACAATCCGTTCAATATCTGGCCTCGGCCGTCTGCTTCCTTTTCATACATATTATCAAGTCCCTTGCGGTAATAGGTATAAATAACATCATGCACAAGATTAAAACGGGTATTCTGAAAATTTTCTGCCAGCCAATACCTGTTCCTCGATCCGTCAAATGCCTTCCAGCCACTTATATTTCTATCTTCGGGAGCATTGTTGACAATATTTTGAGCTTTTTGAAAAAATGGATCTCCGCCCTTTGCACCAAATGAGTCATAATCTAATCCTAATATAATGTTTACATAATATGCAAAAACCGCTGTAAGGTTACTTGCCAGCGGATCTGAGCCCTGTACACGATTTTCATTAAACTCGACCGGCTGATATTCTACATAACGGAAGGTAACATCAGCATCCTGAAAATTTATAAGCGCAGTTGAATAGGAAGAATTGAAAACCGGCCGTGCTGCCTGTATGGTTAAGCTTGCTTTGTACACATTTGTTTCAGGCACGCTTTCTATATTCAACAAAAAACTGCATTCAATTCTTTCCTGCGGCTGAAAAGCATCAGCAGTCCATTTGCGGTTATTTATAAAATTAGTTAGTTGTGTCTGCAGGGTCTGAAATATTTTCTTATCTACCGTATTAGGAACCCGCGTTGCTATTATGGTTACTTTCGATTGCAGCTCCTGGCTGTAATTGACAGCAGTAAAAACAAGCATAAACAGCAGCAGAAGGTTATATTTTTTCATTTAGTTTTTTTATTATTATATCTGCAATATCATCAGCTACCAGCTTTTTGCTTTTAGCTTCAAAAGAATAAGAATGACTGTTTTTATCGAAAATAATTATTTTATTTGTGTCTTTTCCAAACCCTGCGGCTTCGTGTTTAAGGCTGTTTAGCACAATTAAATCGGCATTTTTAGCTGATAATTTTCTAATCGCATTTGCTTCTTCGTTTTCAGTTTCCAAAGCAAAACCTGCAAGAACTTGTTTCTCATTTTTTATTGCTCCAAGGCTTTGTAAAATGTCTTTGGTTTTGATTAACTGCAGATTAAAACGCTCGTTACCTTTTTTTATTTTTTGTAAAGAAATGCTTTCAGGAGTGTAATCTGCAACTGCCGCAGCCATTACGCAGATATCAGAAGAAGTAAAAAGAGAGATACATGCATCATACATTTCTTCGGCAGAAGTTACTTTGGTAATTTCAATTTGTTTAAACCTAACATTTTCATGTACAGGCCCGCAAACCAGATGCACATCTGCTCCGCGGGAATACAGAGATTCTGCAATTGCAATTCCCATTTTGCCACTCGAATGATTTCCTATAAACCGCACAGGATCCAACGCTTCGAAAGTTGGTCCTGCAGTAACCAATGCCTTTTTACCTTTTAAAGTTTCTGCCCTGAAAAATTTTTCTTCAATAAATGTAACAATATCCTGCGGTTCTGCCATTCTTCCCTCGCCATAAAGACCGCTTGCCAGCTCACCATTTACAACTGAGATTACAGATTGACCAATTTGCTCTATTGCAGCAATATTTTTTTTTGTTGATGGATGTTGCCACATATCTTCGTCCATTGCAGGCGCAACTGCGACCGGGCAGGCAGCAGACAAATAGGTGGCAACCAGAAGATTATCACATAATCCATTTGCCATTTTGGCCAGGGTGTTACAGCTCAGCGGGGCAATCAACATAACATCAGCCCAGCGGCCAAGCATTACATGATTTGCCCAGGTGTCATCGTCAGCGAGATCAGAAAGAACTTTGTTTTTGCTTAATGTGGCCAAAGTAAGAGGAGATACAAAATCTTTTGCAGCAGGTGTCATGATCACTTTCACTTCAGCGCCGGCAGTTACTAATAAACGAACAAGAAAAACAGACTTATAAGCTGCAATACTCCCTGTTATCCCTAAAAGTATTTTTTTGCCGTTTAACATAAAAGTAAAGTAACAAAAAACGACAGTTTTAAAAACTGTCGCTCCTGTTAAAAATTATTATTGTATTAGCTGAAAAGATCCGAGTCGTTTTTACGGTAATAAATCTTTTCGTCCATAAACTCGTACGTAGCAAGAATCGCGGGATTTGGCATTTTTTCGTATGCCTTGGAAATCTCAATTTGCTCTTTATTCTCATGAATTTCTTCAAGACTGTCAGTATGCGTAGCAAATTCTTCCAGCTTGTTATGTAATTCTTCTTTTAATACAATATTTATCTGGTTTGCTCTTTTTGCTATAATGGCAATTGATTCATATAAATTTCCTGTTCTGCCCTTAATATCCACCAGGCTTTTTGTCTCTACCACACTTGCAGTATTTGAGTTAAGCTGCCTTCTTAATTTGCTCATTTTTAGATTTTATATTATTTAATGATTCAGTCCGGTAATATTCTACAGTTTTCGCTAATTTACTTTGAGGAAACCTGTCAACAAAATCAATGCATTCAGTTGCTACCTTATCATATCTCTCGGCCTGTTTTTCTTCTATGCTGTTATTAGCATAAAGATAGTAAGATTTAATGACCATCAGTTTATATTCATCGCCCTTATTACTATCAGGATAGTTGTCAATTAAAGCAGTAAAAGCTATAGCTGCTGCCTTGTAAAAGCCCAGGTTATAGTATAATTCTGCACTTTTAAAATCTTTAACTTCCAGTTTCGCCCTCGACTGGTCTATAATGGCAGTAGCCTCAGCAACTTTGGCAGACTGGGGATGCGTATTGATGTATGCCTGCATCTGGCCCATTGCCTTTGTCGTATTTGTTTGGTCTAATTCAGCTTTGGGAGATTGTTTATAATAACAAAAAGCCCTCATATAATCTGCTTCTTCAGTTTTATTACTGGTAGGAAAAGTTTCGACGAAGGTTTTAAATAAATTTTCTGCGTTAGCATAATCATTTAAGTAAAAGGCAGAATAAGCGTATTTATAATATATATCTTCAAATTTTGGCGTTCCTTTGAAAATAGGCAAAAGATCTTCAAATAAGACCTGGGCATTATTATATTTTTTTTGGGCGTAAAAATTTTCAGCCACTTTAAGCTTATAATCGCTGTCAGTGCTCTTGAGTGTTTTACCAAGTTTGCCCGTACATGAAGAAAAAAAGATAATAAATACTAAGTAAGTAAGAAACCTGTTCATAAGAGTATGCAAAATAACTATTTGTATGGCAAATTATAACCTTGAAATTAAAAAAAGCAATAAGTTACGTTAATTATTGTATAACAAGGAAAATTGACCGGATCAAAAAGGTTATTTTGAGTTTACAACATTTACCCCGGATATTAATACTAAATTAAATAAAACGTTGCATCAATTTTTATAATTTCTGTAAAAATGTTCAATATTAGTTACTTACAATATAGTATTTTCAACATTTCTTAAAACTTATAATAAATGAAGTTCCTTTACCTATTTCAGATTGCACATCAATCTGGGCATTATGAGACTGTATTATGTTGAGTGTAGAGGCTAAGCCGAGGCCCATACCATTTCTTTTAGAAGTAAAGTAGGGTTCAAAAAGACGTTGCATATTTTCTTCGCTTATTCCGCTGCCATTATCAGTTATTTTCACAACATGATCTTCTTCTGATGAATGTATCGTAATAATTAATTTACCTGTTTCTTCCTGCACAGCTTCTACAGCATTTATTATTATGTTAAGAAATGCAAGTTGAATTTTCTCAGTGTCGAGCAAAGAACAGCAATCTTTTTCAGGATAAGATACCTGCAGATTAATATGTTTTAAAGTGATACGATCAGCAGCAGCGGCAATCGCACCGTCCATTACAGATTGCAATGAAATCTTTTGAAGATTGACTTGTGAAGAAAGCCTGGAAGAATTGAGAAGCTCTGTTATGAGATCTCCGATCCTTTTACTGTTTCGTTGTACAATATCAAGATACAATTTTGCATCATCATCATTATTATCCTGTTGCATCAATTGCTCTATAGAAAGATTAATATTGTTAAGAGGATTTCGAACTTCGTGTGCAAGCGTACGCACCAGACGCCCGGTAGCAGCTAATTTTTCAGCTTGCAAAGAAGTCTTTTCTGCTTTCTTCCTGCTGGTGTTATCATGAATGATGCCCTGGATGTATTTATCTCCGTCATTATTTATTTCTACTGATGCCGAAATAATACAATTCTTAATGTCATTGTTTTTTGAAATAAGGTCAGCTTCATAATCATAAAACTCACCAAATTCATTTAAAAAATCAACGAAATAAGTTTTATCTGCAGGGTTCTTAAAAATAGAATTTAAATTCATTTTCAAGAACTCCTCCATTTCGTAATTGAGCAAATCGGCAGCAGCGTAATTTATATCAACAATATTGAAATCACTTGTGGTTATGAATACAATATCTTTTGATTTTTCAAAAATGCTTCTGTATCTTCTTTCATTTGCTTTTAGTGCCCGCATAGAAGATGCTCTCTCGAGTGAATACCTGATACACCGTTCGAGCTTTTCTGTATTTAATTCTGATTTAATCAAATAATCAAAAGCACCGGTTTCCATTGCTTTTACGTCTATTTCCTGGTTGCCTTTACCTGTTAATAATATAATAGGCGCTTCACAACCGCTGCTAATGGCATCTTTCAACAAATCCATCCCTGTTTTTATTCCAAGCCTGTAATCAACAAAATAAATATCGTGATCGTTAGAAGATAGCTTTTGCAGTGCATCTTTGTAGTTATACGACCAGTCAATAATGAAATCATTAGAGGGAATATTTTTTATATATTCAGAAGTAATAAAAAAGTCGTCTTCATCATCATCAACGATTAATATTCGTTTTACCTGGTTTTTTTCACTCATTCATATTCAATTTAGCATGTAAGGTTCTTTTTACCTCAATTGTTGTTACTTGTTTATGTTGTTACTTGTTTTTCTTTACAAAGAAAAAAGGGTAAGTTTTAACTTTACCCTTTTCCCAGATACTAAATAATATCAGGTTTTTTCATTCTGTTATAAGTCGCTGTTAAACTGTTTGTATTGTTTCATTTTATTATACAATGTTTTTCTGTCTACATTTAATATTTTAGCTGCTTTGCTTTTATTATAATTAGCTTTTCGTAATGCTTCTACTATCATTTCGTACTCTGCGTCTATGCTTGCTCCTTTTAAACTGTGCTCATTTATTTCAAGCTGTTTTGTAAAAACCGGCTCTGCCGCTGCGAGTGGTGCAACGTAATTATTTTCAACAGCAGATGGCAGCGTCTCGTATTGTTTTGTCTGAATGTTAGAGGAGCCTTCTTCAACAGTTTCTCCAAACTGTAATTTTGAAAAATTGGTGATTTCAAAAGGTAAAACTGTAGGCGTTATGTAATCGGTATCACAAAGCAAAGTAGCTCTTTTAACTACATTTTTCAATTCACGAAGATTGCCAGGCCATATATACGTCTTAAATATTGCCTCAACTTCGGGTGTAAATCCCCGGATATTTTTATTTAATTCATCATTGGTAAGCTTAAGAAAATGTTTTGCAAAGATTATTACATCATATTTTCTATCACGCAAAGGGGGAACTTCAATACTAAATTCATTAAAACGGTGATACAAATCCTCACGAAATTTTCCTTTTCTTGCCGATTCAAGCAACTTTTCATTACTTGCTATGATAATACGTACGTCCAGGTCTATGTCTTTGTTTCCGCCAATTCTCCGCATTTTTCTCTCCTGCACTACACGTAACAGTGCCACCTGTACATCATACGTCAGGTTAGCAACTTCATCAAGAAAAATAGTACCTCCGTTAGCAATTTCAAAGCTTCCGATTTTTTGATTTAAAGCTCCGGTAAAAGAGCCTTTTTCATGCCCGAAAAGTTCACTTCCTGCTAATTCTTTAGACAAAGCACCACAATCTATGGCAACAAAGGCCATGTCTTTGCGCTTGCTTCGTTTGTGTATTTCCTGGGCTATAGCCTCCTTGCCACTTCCGCTCTCACCATAAATGAGAATGCTATAATTAGTTGGCGAGACAAGATCAATCTGCTTTAAAATGCTTTTAAATTCGGGGCTGTCGCTAAAAATATACTGGCCGGATGTAATAGTTTTTCCCCTGCTTGCATTTTTTTGATCGTCCTCGGGCAATAATGTGACTGTTCCGTTGCTGCTGTTGTCAGGCCTTGTAACAGTTTTTTGTAAAGCGCTTTTTATGCTTAACAATATTTCATCAGGAAACAAGGGTTTTGTAACATAATCATAAGCTCCCAACTTCATCACGTCTACGGCTACCTTTATGTCACTGTAACCGGTTACAATTATAACAGGCGTACGGGGATATTTTTCTTTGATTTTTATTAATAGCTCTTTTCCGTCAATATCTTCAAGTCTGAAATCGCAAAGCACAAGATTAGGTTCTGCATTTTCAAGTTCTTCCAGTGCTTTTTTGCCATTGTGGGCCAGTGTTACTTCGTACCCGTTTTTAGTTAAAAACCGCTTTAGCAGAAGGCACATATCCACGTCATCATCAATCACTAAAATTTTGCTCATTTTACAGTTTAATACACAAATTTAATCCTTTTTACATCTAAGCCCACATTCGCCTTAATTGTGCAACCGGAATTTGCAATTGCTCGCGATATTTGGCAATAGTGCGGCGCGCCACATTTATTCCCTTGTTGGCCAATATAGCTACCAGTTGCTGGTCAGTATAAGGATTTGATTTATCCTCAACCTCAATTACAGCTTCAATTGCCGATTGTATTACCCGGTTGCTTATCACTTCTCCTTCTTTATTTATTATCCCTTCGGTAAAAAGATTTTTAAGAAGTATAATGCCAAAGGGAGTGTCTACATATTTGTTTGATGTGACACGGGATACAGTCGAAATATCAACCCCGACTTTGTCGGCTATGTTTTTTAAAATCATCGGTTTTAAAAGGCTTACTTCCCCGGTCTTAAAATACTCTCTTTGCAGGTCAACTATTGCTTTCATTATCTGCATCATGGTTCCCTCACGTTGTTTTATAGCATTTACAAACCATTGCGCTGAGCTTAATTTACTTTTCAGGTATTGAGTTGCAGACTTATCACGATTAGCACCGGCAAATTGCACAGTCTCCATTAACGACTGGTTTATGTACAATGAAGAAGACCTTGATCTGTATAAGTTTACATCTATTTCGCCATCATCGTCTACCGTTAATATAAAATCAGGAATGATGTTATTATTTACTGTAGTTCCTTCAAATTCTTCCAGAACCGGCTTAAGCTTTAGAGAAGCAAGTAAGCGTAAAATAATTTTCAGCTCTTCTTCATCAATGGAAAGCGATTCCATAATCTTCTCCATATTGCGGTGAGAAAGATCGGCATAATGACTTTGGAGCAGTTTAATAGCAATTTTAACATCAGGGCCTTTTTTTGTCATATCCTGCAACTGCAGCAGCAGGCATTCCTTTGTGTTTTTAGCACCTACACCTACCGGTTCAAGTTTCTGAATTTTGTGAAGCACTTTTTCCAGTTCATCAGCTTCAACAATAATTCCATGCTTAAAGGAAAGGTCATCTGCCATATCTTCCAGATCCTGCAGCAAAAAACCATTACAATTAAGGCAATCAATAATATAATCAGCCTGGCGGAGCTCTTTGTCTGACAGGTTCATATATCTTACCTGATCTTTCAACGCTTCCCTGTAATCCGCAAAAGCTTTTATTGGTATATTCGGTACAGCGTCACTGTTGAAATAATTTTCATACTCCATTTTGTAATCGGGCACGTCATCATAACCGTGTTCTTCCCAATCTTCATAATCCTGCACATCTTCTTTTGCAAATTTTTCCACTGCCACGGTTTCCTCCTCTTCATTCATTTCCAACAGTGGATTTTCCTCTAATTCATCTTCTATGCGCTGATCTAATTCTAACACGTTCAAGTGAAAAATGTTCAGCATTTGAATTTGCTGGGGCAAAATTTTCAACTGCTGTTTCTGGGTTTGAATCTGGCTAAGCATATTGATTATCTGGGATTTATATTTTTCATTGATAGAATCCAATACAACACCAAACTATAGAAATGTGCAAAAAAACCGTAAATTATTTGCTTTTAACAGTTTGAATATACTATAAAAGAATTATTTATAATGTACACAATAGTAATAATTTAAATAAAAGCAGTAGTGTAGAAAAATTTCCACAGCACTTTTTTTAATTTTAAGGAAAGTGGCCTGCTCAGGGTTACTATAAATACAAAAATTAAGATAACAATTTTTAGATAATCAGAAGGCGGGCGCCTTATTTTGCAATACCATTTTCTTATTCTATTTTTGCAAAACTTCACAGGCGGATTTGTTTATTGTTCAACCTGCTGATTTCACGATTTTTTCTTAACTGAACTAATAAACGACTCACTCTGCCAGCTTTTCCAGAATGTCCTCGTTTTTAATTTAGTTAAGATTTTTTAAAGTAATCTTTAAGCTACTTTGGTTCCGGTAATTGCCGGAATTACTATGTGGTTAAAAAACCTAATTATGGACATTCGAAAAGAACTTGAAAATCGCATTCTTATCATTGATGGCGCTATGGGCACTATGATTCAACGTTATGATCTGCAGGAAGCAGATTACAGGGGTGAGCGTTTTAAAAACTGGCATACAGATGTTAAAGGCAATAATGATTTATTAAGCATTACACAGCCATATATTGTAGAAGAAATACACCTTCAATATCTTGCTGCGGGAGCAGATATTATAGAAACAAATACTTTCAGCAGCACAACTATCGCGCAGGCCGACTATGACATGCAGTCTCTTGCTTATGAGCTGAATGTTGCTTCAGCCAGACGCGCAAGAAATGCAATTAAACATTTTCTTTCATCACCGGAGGCTAAAGGCAGAAGCGGAGCTTGGGTTGCAGGTGCAATCGGACCATTAAATAAAACCTTAAGCCTTTCTCCTGATGTAAACAATCCCGGCTACCGCGCTGTTACTTTTGATGAGGTTGCAACAGCATATACCGAACAAATAAAAGGTCTGGTTGATGGAGGTGCCGACCTTTTGCTGATAGAAACTATATTTGATACCCTCAATGCAAAAGCAGCTATTTATGCAGCCAAAAAATTCTTTAGGGATAATAAGCTGCGAGAATTGCCAATAATGATCAGCGGAACCATTACTGATGCCTCGGGCAGAACGTTAAGCGGGCAAACACTGGAAGCTTTTTATACATCCATTCGTCATGCAAAACCTTTGAGCGTAGGTCTGAATTGCGCCCTTGGAGCTACCGAAATGCGCCCCCATATTGAGGAACTGAGCCAAATAGCAGAATGTTTTACATCAGCTTACCCAAATGCCGGCCTTCCCAATGCTTTTGGCCAGTACGATGAGCAGCCGCATGAAACTGCTCATATTATTTCAGAATGGGCGCAGGAAGGTTTTGTAAACATTGTAGGTGGTTGTTGCGGCACTACACCGGATCACATAAAGCATATTGCTGATTATGTGAAGAGCTTTAAACCGAGAACTTTGCCGGTTCTGGAGGAAAGTTTGAACCACTAAGACACAAAGAACACAAAGAAGCACAAAGAATGTTTCAAAAACTAAGTGAAAGGGAAGAATTTCTTGCAAAGACAGTTGTAAATATTGCTTATAATATTCATAAGAAAATAGGACCAGGTCTTCTTGAAAGTGTTTATGAAAAATGCTTCAGCCATGAATTAAATAATAGCAATATACTCTACGAGAGGCAAAAAGAAGTTCCTATAATCTATAATGAATTAAAAATTGCAGATGGATTAAGATTAGATTTATTAATTGAAAACCTGTTGATCGTAGAATTAAAAGCCCAGGAGAATTTTCACCCCGTTTGGGAAGCTCAACTTATCAGTTATCTTAAACTCACTAATAAAAGAATTGGATTTCTTATAAATTTTCATGTTCCCCTTATTAAAGATGGGATCAAAAGAATAATACTTTAAACCTTAGTGCCACTTTGAGGCTTCGTGCCTTAGTGGTTCAAAAAAAACATGACGATCAAACCTTATCTCCGCCTCTCCGGTCTCGAACCTCTTATTATAAGGCCGGAAACAAATTTTGTGAACGTAGGTGAACGCACAAACGTAACCGGTTCCAAAAAATTTGCAAGGCTAATAAGAGAAAACAAGTACGAAGAAGCCCTGTCAGTAGCCCGACAGCAAGCAGAAAACGGCGCGCAAATACTTGATGTAAACATGGACGATGCCTTACTTGATGGCAAACTGGCCATGACTACTTTTCTCAATTTGCTGCAGGCAGAACCGGATATTGCCAAAATACCTGTAATGATTGACAGCTCAAAATTTGAGATTATTGAAGCCGGTTTAAAATGCGTGCAGGGAAAATGTATTGTGAACTCAATAAGCATGAAAGAAGGCGAAGAAAAGTTTATTGAACAAGCTTTTATTTGTAAAAGTTACGGTGCCTCTGTTATTGTAATGGCATTTGACGAACAAGGCCAGGCAGACACTAAACAAAGAAAAATAGATATATGCGAAAGAGCCTATAAAATATTAACTGAACAGGTAAAATACGATCCCCAGGAAATAATATTTGATCCCAACATTTTTGCAGTTGCAACGGGCATCGAAGAACATAACAATTATGCAGTAGATTTTATAGAAGCAACGAGGAAAATCAAGCAAAAAATGCCTCTTACAAAAGTGAGCGGCGGAGTAAGCAATGTTTCCTTTTCTTTTCGTGGAAACGATCATGTCCGCGAAGCAATTCACGCAGTTTTCCTGTACTATGCAATACAGGCAGGAATGGACATGGGTATAGTAAACGCAGGTCAATTAGAGGTTTACAGCGAAATAGAGCCAAAGCTGAGAGACTTATGCGAAGACGTTTTGCTTAACCGGAACAATGATAATAACGAGGCAACTGAAGCGCTGATAAATTTTGCAGAAACAGTAAAAGCCAAAGGCAAAGAAATCGTAAAAGATGAAGCCTGGAGAAATGAACCTGTCGAAAAAAGGCTCGCCCACTCATTGGTAAATGGTATTACAGATTATGTGGAACCAGATACGGAAGAAGCGCGCCAAAAATACCCCAAGCCTCTTGACGTAATCGAAGGACCATTGATGAATGGAATGAACATAGTAGGCGATCTGTTCGGCAGTGGTAAAATGTTTCTGCCCCAGGTAGTAAAAAGTGCCAGGGTAATGAAAAAAAGTGTTGCTTATTTGTTTCCATTTATAGAGGCAGAAAAAGAAGAGCGGAGACAGGCACACCTCGCTGCAGGAACAGTAAATGAAGAGGGGGCCGGCGCAGCTAAGATTTTGTTAGCTACAGTAAAAGGTGACGTGCATGACATCGGTAAAAACATTGTAGGCGTTGTGCTTGGCTGCAATGGTTATGACATTATTGATCTCGGGGTAATGGTGTCTGCAGATAAGATTTTGGAAACGGCCAGAAAAGAGAATGTTGATATAATCGGTTTAAGCGGCCTTATTACTCCTTCCCTTGATGAAATGGTGCACATAGCGAAAGAGATGAAACGGCGAAATATGAACCTGCCCCTGCTGATTGGCGGAGCTACAACCAGCCGCATGCATACCGCAGTGAGAATTGCACCGGAATATACAGAAGGCGTAGTGCACGTACTTGATGCTTCCAGAAGTGTGACAGTTGCGGGATCTTTACTGAATAAAGAACAAAAAGGAGCATTCGTAAAAAAAACATATGAGGATTACAGGAGGCTTAAAGAAGATTTTACGAGCAAAAAAGTTACAAAGGCTTATTTATCTTACGAACAGGCAGTTCAAAACAAAGTAAAGCTTGACTGGCAAAGTTTTACTCCCGTTAAGCCATCTTTTATTGGTACGAAAGCTTTTATAAATTATGATCTCGCCCAATTAGCAGAATATATTGACTGGCAGCCATTCTTCATCGCATGGGAACTGCATGGAAAATTTCCTCAAATATTAACTGACGAAAAAGTAGGCGCAGAAGCAACCAAGCTTTATAATGATGCTAAAGCTTTGCTTGAACAGATAATAGAAGAAAAGTGGTTAACCGCTAAAGGCGTCATAGGTTTCTGGCCCGCAAACTCTGATGGCAAAGATACCATTACAGTAACTGATGAACTGTCAACAGAAGTGGAGCTGGAGTCTTTGCGCCAGCAGATAAAAAAAGCAGCAGGGCAGCCTAATATGTCTTTAACTGATTTTATTGCCCCGAAAGAAACAGGTTTGCAGGATTACATCGGCGCTTTTGCTGTAACCATTGATGGTATTGAACCTCATCTTGCACGTCTTACAAAACAACACGATGATTACAATAAAATATCTTTACAAGCCCTTGCCGACAGATTAGCTGAAGCGTTTGCTGAATTTTTGCACCATAAAACAAGAACAGAATTTTGGGGTTATTCAAAAGATGAAGGCTTATCAAATGAAGATTTTATCAAAGAAAAATATATTGGTATCCGCCCCGCACCAGGTTATCCTGCCTGTCCCGACCATACTGAAAAATACAAATTATTTGCTTTGCTGGATGCTGCCAATGCAACCGGTATTGAGTTGACAGAAAGTCTTGCCATGTATCCTGCCTCATCGGTATGCGGCTGGTATTTCGCTCATCCTGAAAGTAAATATTTTGGCATTGGCAAGATTGAAAAAGACCAGGTAACTAATTATGCAAAACGAAAAAACATGGAAATAGAAGAGGTGGAGAGATGGTTGCGGCCGGTGCTTGAGTATGATGCGTAAGTATTATGCCAATGTTCAAGTGCAATAAAAATAAGTATATTTACATAAACAGTATGACTATGCGTGTCAGCACTTCAAATAAAAAATACACAGTTGAAGAATACATTCAACATGAATTAAACTCACAGGTTCGAAGTGAATTTATTAACGGACAACTTTTTGAAATGGCAGGCGAAAAAGACATAAATAATAAGATAGCATTAAGAATAGCATTTATTTTAATGGAGTTTTTAACGGAAAAAGGTTATGAAATTTTTGCCCACGATGTAAAGGTTAAAATTTTTGGAGACGACAAGTATTACTATCCAGATGTATTTGTAACACAGGAATTAAGTACAGCAGCTAACCAATACATTAAGTCGGAACCTGTATTAATTGTAGAAGTAGTTTCTGAAAGTTCTCAGATTAATGATTATACAGATAAATATATTGCTTACACCAAAATTCCATCTTTACAATTTTATATAATAGTTGAACCTGAAACAGTTTTAGTTACTTGTTATAAAAAAGGTGAAACCGGAGTATGGATTACTTCAAAATATTTAAATTTAGAAGATGACGTCAGGCTTAATACATTAGATATTTCTTTACCATTAAAAAAAATTTATTTTAAACGATAAACTTCATCTCATCCTGTTTTGACGTTAATATTGCTTTATCTAAATTGAATGTTTAAATTTTTTATAAAAACTGTTTTGTCATGAAAATTGCAACTTCAAATAAAAAATATACGGTTGAAGAATATATCCAGCATGAATTGAAATCAGAGGTACGAAGTGAATTTATCAACGGACAACTATTTGAAATGCCAGGTGAAAAAGATATAAATAACGAAATAGCTTTAAGAATAGCATTTTTGTTGATGCAGCTTTTAAAAGAAAAAGGGTATGAGATTTACGCTCATGACATCAAAGTAAAAATTTTCGGAGAAGATAAATATTATTATCCTGATGTATTTATAACCAAAGAGTTAAAGACAGTTAGTAATAAATATATAAAATTTGAACCTTCACTAATTGCAGAAGTAGTTTCAGAAACTTCCCAGGTAAATGATTATGTAGATAAATATATAGCCTACACTAAAATTCCTTCTCTTCAGTACTACATTATTATTGAACCTGAGACAACATTAATCACTTGTTATAAAAGAGACGAAAACGGTGAATGGATTACTTCGAAATATACGCAATTGGAAGATCTGATAAAACTCAGTGCTCTTGATATTTCGCTTCAGGTAAAGCAAGTATATATTTAAAAACTTCTCTTTATTATAATTGCAATACTGCATGCGCATCATCACCTACAACGTCAACGGCATACGAAGCGCGGTAAGAAAAGGCTTTATTAATTGGCTTGCAACTGACCCGGCCGATGTAATCTGTTTACAAGAGGTAAAAGCACATAAAGGTGATATTGACATTGCTGGCATAGAAGCTTTAGGTTATGAGACCTTTTGGTTTCTCGCGCAAAAAAAAGGATACAGCGGCGTTGCCATTCTCACTAAAATAAAACCTGACAACGTTATCTACGGCAGCCAGATTGATCAAAGCGATTTTGAAGGCCGCGTTATCCGTGCTGATTTTGGGGACATTTCTGTTATCAGTGTTTACTTTCCTTCAGGCACGAGCGGTGAAGTAAGACAGGCCTATAAATACTGCTGGCTAAATGAATTCTTAGACTTTCTGAATGATCTTAAAAAGACGCGAAATAAATTGATTGTATGCGGAGATTACAATATAGCACACAAAGAAATTGACCTGCATAATCCTGTTTCAAACAAAAAAACTACCGGTTTTCTTCCCGGCGAAAGAGCGTGGTTTGATAAATTTTTAGCAAATGGTTTTGTTGATGGTTTTCGCCAGCTAAACAAAGAACCGCATCAATATTCGTGGTGGAATGTATTGCGGCCAACCACAAGGCTTGAAAACAAAGGCTGGCGCATTGACTACATAAATGTTACAGAAAATCTTAAAGACCACATTGCTGATGTAAAGATTTATCCTGACGTAAAACATAGCGATCACTGCCCTGTCTATCTTGAAATAAAGTAAATTTTCAGCAGCAGGCCTTACTGCAGCAAGGTTGAAAAGAGTTAAAATGTGATGAGTAAAGCAGGTCATCAAAATCTTAAAATTATTAATCTAAACGTGGTTTAAGGTAAATCCTTTTATCTTGCACGTCCTAAAATATTAGATTGACTATGGAATATGGAAAAATAATTTCTGTAACAGGACTGAGTGGTTTGTTCGAACTCGTGGGCAGCAAGAAAGATGGCGCCATCGTTCGGTCTCTTGATGATAAAACCACGCGTTTTGTAGCAAGCCGTGTACACAATTTTTCACACCTTGAAAGCATAGAAGTTTATACAGTTCGTGACAACGTAAATCTTGTTGATGTGTTAACTGCCATGCAAAACAGCGGCGAACCTCTGCCTTCTGATAAAGATAGCGCAGCCGTAAAAGCTTATTTTCAAAAAGTTTATCCTGATATTGATTTTGAAAGAGTCTACGTCAGCGATATGAAGAAAATGATAAAATGGTTTTCGGCCCTGAAGGCGAATAATGTGGAGATAAAGCTCAGCCGGAGTGCAGAAGAAGAAAGCAATGAAGACGAGACACAAGGCGAAGGTGTAGAAGTAACTGCGCCTGATACCGACCTGGCTGGAACGGATATAAACAACCAATAAAGAAAGCTACAGGCGATAAGCTACAAGCGACAAGTCGGGCAATTGCTGCTAACGGCTTGCAGCTTGTAGCTTTTACTATTAAATAAAAAAAATGAATATGACATTGACTGCAGATATTAAAAAACTTCACAGAGACTATATTCCTTCAGATTTTGTAATAACTGATTGGAATGCTTTGGAACCTTTTTTTAAAGAATTGGTTGAAAGGCCCATCAATTCAAGAGAAGACCTTGAAAAGTGGTTAAAAGATATGAGTGAAGTGGAAGCGGTAGTAAGCGAAGATGCCTGCTGGAGACAAATCCGTATGACTTGCGATACAACTGATAAAAGCCTCGAAGAGTCTTTTAATTTCTTTTGTATGGAAATTCAGCCAAAACTTCAACCGTATGCTGATCTTTTAAACCGCAAATTGGTTGAGAGTCCTTTTACACAAGAGCTTGACCAGCAACAATATTTTACTTACATGCGAAATGTAAAAAAAAGTATTGATTTATTCAGAGAAGCAAATATTCCGCTGCAGGCAGAACTAAGTGTTATGCAACAGCAATACGGACAGATTGCAGGCAGAATGACAATAGAAGTAAAAGGTCAGGAGTACACGCTTCAACAGGCTTCAAAGTTTTTGGAAGACCATGACCGCAGCCTGCGTGAAGAAGTGTACAGAAAAATGAGTGAACGAAGAATGCAGGATAAAGATGCGTTAAACGATTTGTACAGCCAGTTGATTAAGAAACGTCACCAGGTAGCTTTAAACGCAGGATTTGAAAATTACCGTGATTATAAGTTTGCAGAAATGGGGCGCTTTGATTATACCAAAGAGGACTGCTTCAAATTTCATGAAGCGGTGAAGCTGCACGTGTTGCCGCTGGTGCAAAAGATAAATGAGCGAAAGAAAAAGAAGCTTGGGTTAGATACATTACGCCCGTGGGATACAGAAGCAGAACCTGAAGGCGTTATACCTTTGCATCCTTTTAAGACGGGAGAAGAGTTGACAGAAAAAGCAATACAATGTTTTGAAGAGCTAAATCCTTTTTTCGCTGATTGCTTGCGCAAAATGAAGGAATTGGGTCATCTCGACCTCGAAAGCCGCAAGGGAAAAGCCCCGGGAGGGTATAACTGTCCCTTGGCGGAAAGTGGAGCTCCATTCATTTTTATGAATGCTGCCGGGCAAATGCACGACGTTACTACAATGGTTCACGAAGGCGGTCATGCTGTTCATTCTTTCCTTTCTCACCCGCTTAAATTAAGTGGTTTTAAGGAATACCCGATGGAAATAGCTGAGGTAGCAAGCATGGCTATGGAGCTTTTTAGCATGAATTACTGGCAAGTATTTTTTGATAATGAAGAAGACCTTTTACGCGCAAAAGAGCACCAGTTGGAAAGAACTATTTCCATTTTTCCATGGATTGCAACTATTGATAAGTTTCAGCATTGGGTTTATGAAAACCCTGAACACACTATTAGTGAAAGAACTGAAAAATGGATGGAAATATTAAATGAGTTTTCAACAAATACAGTTGATTTTAGCGGGCTGGAAGAATACCGGAAGATCAGTTGGCAAAGACAACTGCATTTGTTTGAAGTACCGTTTTATTATATTGAATATGGTATCGCTCAATTAGGCGCCATAGGATTGTGGAAACAATTTAAACGAAATAAAGAACAGGCATTATTAAATTATATAAATGCCTTAAGCCTCGGAGGAACAAAGACTTTACCGGGATTGTATGAAGCTGCTGGCCTCGAATTTAATTTGTCTCCAGATTATATAAAGTCTTTAATGGATTTTGTAAATGAAGAATATGAGAGAACCACGATTTAAAGGAATTTTTTTAGGATTAGGGCCATATAAAAAGAGTGCGATTAGTTTTAAAAAAATTTAAAGTACAAGAAAATTTTTTAAAAGACGTCTGATGAAGATCAGGCGTTTTTTTGTAGTTGTGTACCTTTAGCTGGTTATAAAACCATGAGAAAACTTTTACAACTTATATTATCAAAATGGATAATCAACATAGCAGATAAATATAGCTCTCATCCAGACAAAGCACGGGTACACACAGCGTTAACAGAACTGTATACTAAAACAGCTTCCGGAAACGAAGAAAAAGGACTTCTTATTGAATTTTCACCAAATGAACAACGGTTCATAATATTTTCCGATCAGCATAAAGGTGCAAAGGACGGCTCAGATGATTTCGCCTTTGCTGAAAAAAACTATCTGCATGCTTTAGAATATTACAATCAGAATGATTTTCATTTTATCTCGTTAGGAGATGGAGAAGAACTTTGGGAAAATACCATTTCGGAAGTAAAAAAATACAACAATGCGTCTTTTGAAAAAGAAAAACTTTTTCTGCAAAGAAATGCTTTTACAAAGGTCTTTGGCAATCACGATCTCGATTGGGGCAATAGTCCTTTAGCCGGGCTTGAACTTCAAAGTATTTACGGACAAAAAGTACCCATCTATGAAGGAGTGATTTTAAAAACATACAAAAATGCTCCACTTGAAATTTTTTTGACTCACGGTCACCAGGGCGACCTGCTTAGCGATGGAAACTGGTTTAGCAAATGGTTTGTTGCAAATATCTGGGCACCATTTCAATCATATCTTGGCATTAATCCCAACACTCCGGCTTTTCAGGATCACTTAAAAACCGATCATAATCTTTTTATGTATGAATGGATAATGCAACAAAAAAATATGCTGCTGATAACCGGTCATACGCATCAGCCGGTTTTTCAGTCACTGACACATCTTGAATGGTTATACAGAAAATTAGGAGTGGCTAAAGAAAAAAACGATAAAGCGACAATAGCGCAGCTTGAAACCGAAATCCAGGTAAAAAAACTAAAAGGTCAGACGCTGCCTGATTTTACCGGCTATAAACCTACATACTTCAATAGCGGTTGCTGTTGTTTTAATGATGGCGATATCACAGGTATTGAAATAGCGGATGGTAAAATACGACTGATAAAGTGGGAATATGGAGAAGACAAATTACAAGCACCGTGCAGAGTTTTGCTTGATGAAGCTCCTCTGGAAGAGGTCAGCGTTTAAAAAAGTTATAAATGATCGGTATCATTTCAAATAATAAGCAAAGGAAAAATTAATGATGTACTTCTGCTCCCTCTTCATTTACGTACAAGGTTTTTCCTGTCCTGATTTGAATCTCATAAACATTTGGTTTTCCATAAACCTGCCATTTTGAGATGGTAGAAACCTGTAAATTATTTGGCAGTTTAGCAAGGTAAGCGCTGACAGGCTGAGGCAGCAGCGTTAAAGGCATTTCGGTTCTCATATCCAGCCTTTGGCCTGCAACACTGTAGTTTGTTGTAACCCATGTATCGCCTGATTTATACCTGGCAGAATAGATAGAAGTATCCCTATTATTTCTTGTCCACGTAAGATTGCCTGCCGACGGAAATTCTTTTGTGAAAGAAGCAGTTACAGGTGGAGGAATAGTCCATTGGCTTTCTCCAACAGTGCTTCTGCTGTTTCCCCAGTTGGTTTGCCCAAATTGAGCCTGACCAGAACGGTCTACGGCGCCGGAGTTTGTATTCAGGCCATTATTGGTTACTGTATTGGTATTAAAAACAGTATCATTTGAAGAGGCAGCAGACGTGCCTGTAACATTTTGTGTGTTTGCATTATTTGCATCAGAATGAAGTGTATCAAATTTTTCTCCCGCATTTGCCGCAGCGTGAATACCTCCTGCAAAAGGATTTTTATTGGCTGTATTTTTAGACGTATCAGCATTTCCATTTTTATTAGCTGGTCCTTTAAGGTATCGGTCAGTAGCAGTTTCCCGCGGTTTTGCTATTTGATTAGTGCTGCTGATTTGATTTGAATTATTATTTAAAGCTTTAGAATGAATTTTCTTTTTGTGCGAATTTTTTTTTGTTTGGCTGTAACTATTAATGGAAAAAACAAGCAGCAGAATAATGTAAATAAATTTCATAGGAGCTTCATTTTTAATATTTTAAAATAATACATAATGCAAATTTGAGGTGTTTTTAATTAATAATACAAAAAATGTACATATCAAAAAAAAGGGGAAAGTTAGGGTGGCTTTTAACCAAAATAATAATAATGCCCCGCACGAGGCATTATTATTATAAGGAATTTGTGAATCATGTTTTACAACTCTTTATCGCTCATCTGACTTAGATAATGGGATCAACTATTTAATGAAATCATTTCTTACTATTTCTCCTTGTTTATTAATTTAAAGAAACGGCTTTCTTTTCCCCCGGCTGTATGTTCCTGGTATAAAAACTCAAGCTTTCGGTCTTTAAATGTTTCATACCAATCCTCCCAGGAAATTTCTTCTAAACTGTCTTTACCAGAATAACCCGGAAAATCAATTCGTAATACGCCTCCGCCCTCACCATCTGCAGTGCTTTTTACTCTTGAAGGTTTTCCGTCTCTTTCTTCTGCCCATTTTTGTATGACTTTAAGGTCAGTTGTTGTTTTAGATGAAGCCTCTGACATAACTTTAGTTTTTTTAGTTTTATAATTAGTATTTTTTACTAAAACTATGCTAACCACAAATTGGGGAAGAAACTAAAAATGCTTTTAAAAGCTCACTAATACAAAATCCTTTTTTTTTAACGGCCCATCTTTTGCATTCAATTTATAAAAGACAGAATTATGGAAAAAAAAGTTTTTGGTGTTATACTTACCCTTTTAGGTATAGCCGGTCTTATTGCAGCAGCCATGAATTTTGTAAACAGCAGCGGGGGAAGTTATAACATAAAAATGATTGCTGTATATGGAATATTGGGGTTGATATTTTTCTTTTCAGGTATAGGGCTTATAAGGACTACAAAAGATACTTCTGCCTGACATACTGAAAGCTGGAGTTATAAAACATATAATGATCAACAAATAATTGGTAAGATCCCTTTAGTTCCTTACGTAATAGGGATTTGCGGAAAGTTTAGTGAAAGTGGTTCCGCAAACTTTTTTTAATAGAATTGAGGCTTTTTTAGCCACCTCAAAAATTATTTGTCCCTATTTGGTGTGATCAACCTAAGAGCATAGAACCTGCTTCTTAAATGGTAAGTGTACGTATTTGATCATTTTTGCAAAATTTAAAGGGAGAACATCATATAACCATTCCTACTCATGCTTCTGTCATCAGGTACACTATCTTCTATTGTTAATGACGTATCTTCTCACTTAAATAACAAAAGAGCAGATGGCGGATGAATCATTCTGAAAAAATTTTATTTAAAATTTCTTTAAATTCTCAGTCTGTCAAATTAATTCCTCCAATTGCTTTTTATAATCAAACTTCAAATCTTCATGCACCAATTCCGCAAGCACATTCAGCTTTTTTAGTTGCTGGTCATACAGATTAGACAACGCTTTATTGGCTCTGAAACGAATACCTGAATTAGTAAGGTTTTTACAAAAATGAATAAGCATTTCCACCTCTGACTCTTTAGCTGTTGTATGTTTACTATACTTTGAAACAGACCTTAGTATCTTTCTAAGTCCTTTTTTAATAACATACATATTTGCCCTTGGCAAATTCCAAAACTCGTCGTTTATCTCTTTTTTTATACTTTCCACATAACTCTGCGCATCGTGCGCTTCGAACAACAGGTAGCTGAGCAGTTCTTTATTTTCCTTTTTAAACCTTGCAAGCCGCAGGCAGAATTCCAGTACTTTTTTTGGTGGCAGCGTTGCCAGCTCCTGTTTCAATTCGTTTATGCTTGCTGCTTTCATCAGGCAAAATTCTTATAATTTATTATAAAAGAATAAAAAGTTGTATCTGTTTGAATAGGCAGAACTGCAGCGAATGATAGAAAATTAATGATAAATATAAAAAGAGTTTTTAAAAGGAATCAAAATTCTTATAGACAAAGAAAAAACATTTGGTTTAATTAAACGTTTGTTTAACTTTGCAGTTGAAATTGTGAAAATGGATTATAGCGACAAACAAAAACAGATTATATTAACCGCAGAACGACTGTTTTCTGAAAAAGGATACGAAGGCACTTCAGTTCGGGATATTGCTGATGAGGCTGGAGTTAACATTGCCATGATCTCTTACTATTTTGGCAGTAAAGAAAAATTGATGGAAGCGTTGTTTGAACAAAGAACAACTAATATAAAATTAAAAGTAGAAAGCCTTTTGCAGGATGACCAAAGAACACCGCTTCAAAAAGTGGAAGCTCTGGCAGATAATTTTATCAACAGGATTATAGATAAACACGGTTTTTTTAAGATCATGCTTTGTGAGCAGCTGGCTAATAAAAATACCGTTATTATAAGTTTAATAAATGACTTAAAAAAAAGAAATACAGAGGAATTTGGAAAGCTTATAAAAGACGGCCAGCAAAAAGGGGCATTCAAAAAAGATATAGACGTATTGCTGTTAATGAATACCCTTATCGGTTCCGTTACACAAACGATGATAACGCTTAATTACTACCGGGAGTATCATCAGCTCACAGACGTTTCGGACAATCGGTTTTATGACATAGTCAGACAAAAATTAAGCGTTCATATAAAATTTTTATTTAAAGCACTATTAAGTTATGAAGCGTAAAATTATAATAGCATCCATAATAGTAATGATAGCAACGGGTGCAGTAACGACAAAGGTATCCGGACAAACGGTGAGAACAATTTCTATTAAAGAAGCGATTGACCTCAGCATAAAAAACAGTAAGCAGCTAAAAAGCAGTTACGCAAAAACTGAAGAAGCTACAGCAGCACTTCGCGAAGCTGTACAAAACCGGCTGCCAGCAGTTTCAGTATCGGGCTCTTATCTTCGACTAAACCATGCGCATCTCAACTTAAAGACAAAAACGAGTAATACGGGTGGCAGTGGAGACAGCACTACAAGCAGTGCAACTCCTTCTTCGGCTTTGTACGGCATAGCCAATGTTTCTTTGCCTTTATTTTCGGGTTTCAGAATAAAATACGGAATAGAATCTTCAAAATACCTTGCTGAGGCAGCACATCTTGATGCAGACAATGATCGTGAAGCAGTGATAATAAATACCATTGAAGCTTATGAAAATCTTTATAAATCAAAAGCGGCAGTTGATTTGGTTAAAGAAAATCTTGAAAGCAACCGGCAAAGGGTAAAAGATTTTTCTAATCTTGAAAAAAACGGTTTGATGGCAAGAAATGATTTGTTGAAAGCCGAGCTTCAGGAGTCAAATACAGAACTGTCACTTTTAGATGCCGATAACAACTGGAAACTCGCTAACATAAATATGAATTTAATGCTGGGATTGCCGGATAGTACATTCTTGGCAGTAAATGAAAGTGATTTGCAACCGGCATCTGTGCAGTTAAAAGGCGCGGCAGATTATGTACAGTCAGGATTGCAAAACAGAAAAGATGTGTCTGCTCTTTCTTACCGGCAAAAAGCAGCAAATACCGCGGTAAAAATAGCGAAAGGAGCTACGTATCCTTCCATTGCACTTACAGGTGGTTATGTTGCAGCCAATATCCCTAATATCCTGACTGTTACTAATGCAGTAAATATCGGGGTGGGAGTACAGTATAATTTAAATTTAGGAAAAAACAACTCCCAGGTTCAACAGGCGAAGGCGCGGGAAAAACAGGCGGTGGCCAACCAGGAAATGCTGAATGAACAAATTCAGTTGGAGATCAACCAGGCTTACCAGAATTATCTGCTCAGCCAGAAGAAAATAGAAGTGTACAATACGGCCATAGCCCAAGCAGAAGAAAACTATAAAATTGTAAAAAATAAATTTGATAATGCCCTGTCAACTACTACCGACTTGTTAGACGCAGATGTGGCACAGTTACAGGCGAGATTAAATGCAGCTTCTGCAAAAGCAGATGCTTCGGTAGCATATAATAAGCTGTTGCAGAGCGCAGGATTATTAGAAAGTACAGAAAATAAATAAACAAAACCGCAAACATTATAAAGTATTTTTATGGAAACTCCGACAATTGAAAAAAGGGAACCGGTTTCAGAACCGATAGCTGAAAAACCTAAAAAAAGTAAAATATTTCCAATAATTCTGGCACTGTTGCTTATAGCCGGCGCGTGGTTTGGGATAAGTAAGTACACGCATGGTAAGCACCACGAAGAAACAGATGATGCACAGGTCGAGGCAAACATAAGCCCGGTAATTCCAAGAGTTTCAGGTTATGTGGCGGAAGTGCGGGTAAAAGATAATCAAAAAGTGCATAAAGGCGATACCCTTCTTATTTTAGATAAAAATGATTTGAGATTAAAGGTTGAACAGGCTCAGGCCGCTCTTGCAACTGCTCAAAGCAATCTTGGAGCCGCCAAAACCACCACCAGCGCAGCAAGATCAAATATTGCAACTTCACAGGCATCAGTCGGTACTATAAATGCACAGATTGAAGCTGCTAAAATTACCTTATGGCGGGCCAGCCAGGATTATGACCGCTACGCTAATCTTATAAAAGACCATTCTGTAACACAACAGCAATATGAGCAGGCATTAGCTGCTAAACAAACAGCAGAGCAGGAGTTAAAAATATTGCAGGAACAGAAAAACCAGGCTTCATTTCAAACAAGCGCTGTTAGCAGCCAGAGTGGTGCTACTGCCTCACAGATACGTATTGCAAACTCAACAATCAAGCAACGACAGGTTGATGTAGACGAGGCTAAGTTAAATTTGTCTTATGCCGTCATAACTGCTCCTGCAGATGGTTTGGTTTCTAAAGTAAATGTGCAGCCGGGGCAGTATTTGCAAGCCGGCCAGTCACTTTTTAGTATTGTACTGAACGATAATGTCTGGGTCGTAGCAAATTTTAAGGAAACCCAATTTGACAAAATAAAACAAGGCCAGCGGGTAGTTGTACACGCAGATGCATTTCCCGGGCATGATTTTGAGGCAACACTCGCCTCGTTTTCACCCGCAACAGGTGCACGTTTTTCCTTGTTGCCTCCTGATAATGCTTCCGGTAACTTTGTAAAAGTTGTGCAGAGGCTTCCGGTAAAAATTGAATTTACACACCAGAATGACGGTCTGGTAAAACAGCTCAGGCCCGGAATGAATGTGAATGTAGATGTGAATTTGTAGAACCACGATTTATCAGATTGCATCGAATTTAGGGGAAATAATTTTGAACCACAAAGACACAAAAGGCAGGAAGTTTCACTAAGACTTTGTGCTTCTTTGTGACTTCGGGCCTTTGTGGCTCCAGTTTAAAAAAGAGAAATTTTAAAAGAATATTTTATGCCACAAGCTGATTCTTTAGTTGAATATGGTTCCAGAAGGATAATTATTACAATTACCGCTATTTTATGCGCTTTGCTCGAAATTGTTGACAGTACCATAGTTAATGTAGCGCTCAATGACATGCGCGGCAATCTCGGTGCTACGCTTACTGAAGTCGGATGGGTAGTCACCGCTTATGCAATTGGCAATGTAATTATTGTACCGATGACAAGCTGGCTGTCGCAGCAGTTTGGGCGCAGCAATTATTTTGCAGCTTCTATTATGCTTTTTACGCTCTGCTCTTTTTTATGTGGCAACGCCAATGGTATCTGGGAACTTGTTGCTTTCAGATTCTTACAGGGTGTTGGCGGCGGCGCATTGCTTGTTACTTCGCAAACCATTATTACTGAAAGTTATCCTATTGAAAAGCGTGGTATGGCACAGGCTATTTACGGTCTCGGTGTTATTATCGGCCCGACATTAGGTCCGCCATTAGGAGGATATATAACTGATAATTTTTCGTGGCCTTATATTTTTTACATAAATATTCCTATCGGTATCATTGCAACGCTTCTTACAATCCGGTATGTACGCAGCCCGAAATATGGTGAAAAGAGCGCAGCCAAAGATGTTGACTGGTTAGGCATAGCTCTTTTAGCAATAGCAGTTGGCTCTCTGCAGTATGTGCTGGAGCGCGGACAGGATGATGACTGGTTCGAAAGCGCGGGCATTACAGCTTTTACTGTTTCCGCTGTATTTGGTTTATTCTTTTTTGTATGGCGCGAGCTTTCTTTCAGAAATCCGATTGTTCAGTTAAGAGTCTTGAAAAACGGACATCTTAGAGTCGGAACAATGTTGTCTTTTCTTCTTGGTTTTGGTTTGTACGGTTCTACATTCATAATTCCATTATATACACAATCCACACTTGGATGGACTGCCACGCAGTCTGGTATGCTAATGATACCAGCTGCCTTAACAACAGCTTTTATGATGCCTATAATAGGTCAGCTTTTGCAAAAAGGAGCGCCTCAGCAGTATCTAATAGCATTGGGAATGCTCTTATTTTTTACCTATAGTTTTTGGGGTTATAAAATAATAAGTCCCGACACCGGCAAAGACGCTTTTTTCTGGATGCTGATAGTTCGTGGAGTAGGTATGGGAATGCTGTTTATTCCCATTACAACCTTGTCTCTTTCCACACTAAAAGGTCAGCAAATTGGCCAGGGAGCGGCATTCACAGGTATGATGCGGCAGTTAGGCGGATCATTTGGCGTAGCTACCATTACTACTTTTTTGGCCCGGAGAAATATGGAACACCGTTCTGATCTCGTCAGCAGTTTAAACGTCAATAATTCTTACGTGCAGCAAAGGGTTACAGCATTGCAGCATAGTTTTATGAGTAAAGGAATTACCGCTGATGATGCTTTGAAGACAGGTTATAAAGCATTGGATTATATAGTTACCAAACAGGCAGCAGTTTTATCATATATGGATGCTTTTCTGTATTTAGGAGTAATGTTTCTCGTATGCATTCCATTTGTATTGTTAGTAAAAGGAAACAAAGGTAAAAAAATAGACCTTGCAGAAGCGGCTCACTAAATTTAATAACACTATCGAAAAAAGCTCCTGTAATTACAAGAGCTTTTTTTGATTAAAAATACGTATAGCTTAAAAATATTAAAAGATTGTTTACCTGATTTGTGTCACTGAAAGTTATAACACATCAAATACTTTTTCTTCTGTAAATAAATTAATCTTTGCATACTGCAGCAGCAAAGCTGTTTTTGCATCTTTAATTTCGCCCGACTCAATTTTGTCATAAGCGTCTTCAAAAGGCAGCTCAATAACCTCAATATCTTCATTTTCGTAGTCTAATCCTCCGCCTTCATTCACCTTTTGCTGCGATGTATATTCAGCAATAAAAAAATAGAGCATTTCGGCTACTGACCCGGGCGTCATATACATTTCAAATATCTTTCTCACGTTTTCAACGCGGTAACCTGTTTCTTCTTCAGTTTCACGGATGACGGCTTCTTCCGGATCTTCATTTTCTTCTATAATTCCTGCACATACTTCCAGCATCATACCTGTCGCATTTTTATTTACATAAGTTGCCATTCTGAACTGCTTCGTTAAAACAACCGTATTTGTTTGATTGTTGTATAATAGTACAGCAACTCCGTTTGAAGATAAGTATACTTCCCGGCTCATCTCTTCAGTGGTACCATTTCTCTTCTCAAACCGGAAGGTTATGTTTTTTAAAGGAGAAAAATTGTCAGAAAGTGTTTCTGTTGATATAATCTTTACCATGTTTGTGTTTATAACTGTGTTACAAAAGTTATGCTACCCGGCCGGCCACAAGCTGTTAGCTATAAGCTTTTGTCTGTTTTTTAAGTCCCATTTTATAAAGGAATAGTTTAGAAATAACTAAAATGAATAAAACTACGAAAACAATGTTTTTGGTGATGCAGATGTTTTTTTCACCGCTTCAACTTTTTTCTTTGTTCCTTCTTTTAAATCTGAAATAAACAATGGTTCTTTCAGCGACAATCCGCAAATAGTATTAAGCTTATTAATCAAATAAGAAGAAAGTTCGGGAGAATAGGTTTCATCGTGCATGTGCATAAAAAAGTACAGTTCTTCCAAACCATTATCTAACCAGTATTTTATCCGGTTTACCCAATCATCTATTCTTTCATAATCTGTATTATCAAGACTATTACCTACAAAGCGGATGAAAGCTTTAGGAATGGTTAAAAACATGTGCACACAATCACGACGACCTGCAGTGTCAGTAATTACATATCCCACATTTAATTTGGCTAAGGTGCTTAATAAAACTTCGCTTTCTTTTTCGTCGGAAAACCATTCAGGATTTCTCACTTCTGCAAAAAACTGTAAGTCCTTGGGTAAACTGTTAAGATAATTAAAAAGGCTTTCTTTTCTTTTAGGAGAAAACTTATCACTTACCTGCAAAAAAACGGGTCCTAAATGCTCACCAAAGGCAGAAATACCTTCAAGGAAAGCATTGGTTTTATCCTCTATATTTATGAATGAGCTGTAATGACTGATAGTCTGAGGCACTTTTGGGCAAAAAAGAAAATCCTTTCCTTCGGCCTTACCTGCCCACTTTTGTATAGATGAAGGCGGATAAATTTTATAATGGGTTGCATTGAGTTCGATACTGTTGTAATGCCCGACATAATGATCTAAAAATTTAGCTTCCTTAGTTCCTTCCGGGTAAAGCTTGCCTATCCATTCCGTCCGTCCCCATTTGGCGCACCCAACATAAACTTTAGGAGAACTCACTCTTTTTCCCTGCAGCAGGTTCTTGTTTTCTTTAGGATCGCCTGGTAAGCTCAGATTAGTTGATTTTAATTCTTCAGAAGAAACTTTGCCAAAATCCATAATAACATTTTTTGCAAGTTACATAACCTTCGTTTTGAAAAGAAAACAATAAATTTGATAAAAAGAAAACAAAATGACTTTATACATAGAGGAAAAATACAGGTTGCCTTTGTATTTGCCCGATAAAGAAGAAATGAGCAACTGCTTGGCTGGCTTATAGATTCTAAAAAGCAATTAACTTTTATCTATTGCGCTGACGGCACCGTAGACAAAATTGAGGGATCTGATAAAAAGCTGTCAGGCGAAGATGTACTTCCGGGATTTGAGTTTGACTTATCAGTCTTAAAAGACTAAAGAAAATTTATAAAGAAAATGTGGTATAATTAATTTAAAGAAAATCAAAACATACTTTAATATTCAATAAACAATGCTCAATACTCAATTTTCAATTAGGCTCCTGAAATTATCCCATCCTCCGCGGATTTCTATTGCGCATTTTTGTATTTTTTTTAATACAAAATAAATCCTTCATTGACTATTGAACATTGAAAGTTGATTATTGATTATTGAACATTTTTTTATAAGTCAATAATCTTATGCAAAACAACGCTGTTTTATAATGCTTTCGAAGGCGCCTTCTCTGATACCACTTTGCCTTTATAATACAACTTACCTTCACTTACGTGAGCGCGATGGCGCACATGCAACTCACCTGTTGTACTGTCTTTGCTTAGCGTTACCGGTTCTGCTTTATAGTGTGTTCTTCTTTTCGCAGTTCTTTGTTGCGAATGTCTCCGTTTAGGATTAGGCATGTCTTATATTTTTAAATATCAAAAAAAATCTATTGTAAATCTTTAAACTGGTCAAGTCCTTTCCAAATAAGGCTGGTTTCGTCTATTCTGGCATCATCTTCCATTTTTTTTAGTTTGTCCAGCACGTCTGTATTGCATTGTGGCCCACCGATTTCATCTTCTTTACACATTCGCTGTATAGGAATGCTTAAGTTGATAAATTCATAAATCCATTCTGCTATATGTAAATGGCTTTCTCCCCTGCTTATATAATAAATGTCCGGGTCCTCTTCCCTTTCATTCATCAGGTCTGCATCGTCTGCCATTTTTACCGCCATATTAAACTCATCCCACAACTGTATCTGCAAATTGTTTCCGCACCTGTCACAAATTAATTCCACACGGCCGTCTACATCAAATTTAAGCAGCATAAAACCTGATTGCTTATCCAGCTTTAGCTTTACAGCCGCTTTGCAATTTTTAAAATCCTGCTCCTGAAAAGCCTCAAAAAACTTATCCGTTATTTCATAACTAAAATGATGCTCACCGGGCTTCAATCCCACAAAAGCAATATCATATTCTCTCGGGTGGCTCATATCAATTTTTTTGGCATGCAAAAGTAGGTGTTTCTGCACAATAACCAACGTAATAATTAAAATAAGTAATGGTTGATTGCGCAACTTTCCTTACACTATATTTTTATGCTTAAGCACGCCGGATTAACCACACCAAATTTACAATTTCAAATTTAACTGCTAATACTATCTTCGTTTACCGCGCAGTATGAAAACAAGTAACTATCCAAAAATATCCACCATTCTTGCGGCATCCTGTATTTTGATTATTATCGGATTTATAAAAATTGCCACTTTTTATCCTCTTTGGATAGAAAAAAATTATAGCAGGGGAATTTACTTGTATGTTTCCGGATTTTACCGCACTTTGTTTGGATGGTTCCCTTTTAGTGCCGGTGATATTTTATATGCGGCAGCAGGCGTTTTTTTGTCTGTTACTGCCTTCAGGTTAGTAAAAAAATGTATAAAGAGAGATTTCACAAAAGGAGATGTAAAAAGAATATTTCAGAAAGTTTTTTTTATTTTTTCAACAATTTACCTCTGGTTTAATCTTTCCTGGGGCCTCAATTATAACAGGCCGGGAATAGCTTACCAGTTACAATTGCCCTCCGGACGGCATAGCGAAGAGGATTTGAAGGAAATAACAGATACTTTACTGAAAAAAGTAAATGAAACCCGGTCAATGTTAGGGGATGGAAAGATTAAATATAAATCTTATCACCAGGTCTTCAATCAGGCTCAGGCAGCCTACAGCCAAACTGCTGCTGCCGGGTTTTCTTTTCTTGCTTATAATGCAAAATCAGTCAAACGATCAATGTATGGACGGATTGGAAACTTTCTTGGCTTTCTTGGTTACTATAACCCTTTTACCGGGGAAGCTCAGTTAAATCTAACGATGCCCCGCTTTCTTATTCCTTATGTTACCTGCCACGAGATGGCCCATCAGTTAGGGTACGCCAGCGAAAGTGAAGCTAACTTTGTAGGTTACCTCGCTGCAGTGCAGTCAACGGATACTCTATTTCATTATTCAGCTTATTTCGATTTATTCAATTATGCCAATACTGAACTTTATTTAAAAGACTCCGTTGCCGCAAAAAATAATTATAAAAAGCTGAGCCCTGCGGTAAAGAACGATGTGAGAGAGCTTAGAGAATACTGGCGTAAAAGCGATAATGCTATTGAGCCTTTTATAAAAATCTTTTACGATCATTATTTAAAGGCCAATCAGCAAGCCGAGGGAGTCAAAAGTTATAATGACGTTACGGGATGGCTTATCGCTTATTCTAAAAAATATGGCAGAATTTAAATTAGCTTAAAAGTTTTGTAACTACTCAGGTTTACAAATTAGCCAAAAGCGAGAGAGACTCAAAAACATTTTGAGTATTTTTTATGGTGGTGTCAATTACGGAACGCAGAATGGCAAAGCGAGTTGCACCCCGTTGGCTTCTAAACTGTCCTGATACTTTGGCTTTTACCTTTACATTTCTGATGGCCTGCTCCGAACCATTATTATCGCAAGGCACATTAGGATGATAAAGAAAGGTGAGGATGCTGTTTTTATTTTTTATCAGCCGTTTGAAGAAAGCCTGTATTTTGCTATGGGAGGCGCAATGGTCATAGAGCAGCAGTTGAGATAGTCTTTCCTGTATTTGTATTACAGCAAGGGGAGTTTGTAAATAATCCTGAGGTGTAAGTTGTTTTTTTAATGCAATTGCATCTTGCAACAGTTCTTTCATTTCGATGCTCCATTTACAACTAAGTGCATCCTGAAAATTGCGCAGTTCACGCAGCAAATGGGCAATGCACAACTGATGGAGAAAGGCAACAACTTTTAACTGTGCAGCCCAGCAATCACTTACATATACAGATAGAGGAAAGCCATCAGGAAAATATTTTTCAATGGTTTGATATCCTCTGTTCATAGAGGCTGCAATAAATGTAAGGGCTGTTGTTTGCCATGTATGAAACCATCCTTTTTTTCCTGCGCAGGATGCTCCTGTTTCATCACTGCCTACCACCTCGCTCTGCTGTATTTTCTGCTGAATGGTGTTATAAAACGGCAATGCTTTTTGCGCCATACGCTCCAGCAGATTATCAATACTTCCCTGGCTGATTTGCAGGCCGAATACATCCTTTAACAGAACAGTGAGGCGATGATAAGGAATATACTGGTAAACGGACAGGTAGCTTACCAATGCACCTACACTGCCCCCATACTGTATAGGTGCAGTTAGATGGCCAGGTAATGCAGCGGTGCATGTTTTGCCACATTGAGCACATACTTTACTGTAAGAACGATGTTCAACATATCGGATTTCTATGGGTGGAATTATCACTTCCTGTTTACTTTCTTTGAAAATGGATACCGTCTGTTGCAAATCTTCGCCGCAACCATTGCAATAGTGGGGAATGTAATTAATGGTTTCGTCCGGTACTTCTTTTATCTTTAAAGTTGAGTCTTCATGCCCCTTTTGCCCACTAGACTTACGGTCTGTTTTAGCACGAAGGCTTTTTGCATTAGGCCGGCCAATTTGATGGGAAGCAGGAGTATGACTGGTTCCGCTGTTTTTACCATTACGCAATAAGCGTATCTCTTCTTTCAATGTTTCTACCATTTTAGCCAATTCGATGAGCTGAGCCTTTTAAGCAGCTTATGTTCCTCTTTAATCTTTAAGAGCTCATTAATATTCTGAAAGGGGTATGGTAATAGTTGGTTCGATTCTCAAAAAGAATCATTATTTTCAATAAAATAAAATTTTGTTTATCCACAATTGTGGAAACACCTCTTTTCAAATAACCTGAGTAGTTACA
>JAABUK010001687.1_pt1 | contig 41487 bp, 40 predicted proteins | sample 5559141 | NCBI WGS metagenome assembly JAABUK01 (sample SAMN10711869, study PRJNA513367) | rock metagenome | isolation source: Antarctica rocks | place: Antarctica: Victoria Land, Pudding Butte nord | collected 2016-01-03 | reverse complement strand
CGATTTCTGCTGACCACAGACACTCATTAGGTATATGAGAGTGTGTGAGTAAGAATCAGAGTGAGTGACTCAATGAGTGAGTGCGAAGGGGGGGGGGGGAAGAGGGGAAGAGGGGGAGAGGGATAGAGAGGCACAGAGAGAGGTGGGGGAGGGAGGGAGGAAGCAGAGTTTGCTTCGAGAGCGAGTGTCTCGATACTAAAACGAAAAAGATGTGCACATTTCCTTCAAACTCTGTCCTTTGTTTGGGTTTGACTAATCAATAAACGTCCAGCATCCTAGACAAAACGTTTAGTGTCGTGGGGAACAAGACCCATCTGCTGCATGCTTGATCCAAATATGGTATCTATCCACCAATATACCAATCGATAGTTTTGAAGCTCGTAAATGGCACGATTTTTATTTTCCCTTAACGTGTCCACCTGGTCCAGCAGTTCCTCAATGTTCGTTTCGCTCTCCTCCGCCCGGTCTTCCAGTCTACTCTATTGCGAGGTGTTTCGTCGTTCTCCTCGTGAGTCAACCCGGATCCGTGCCAGTCGTCGCTGCAGCTCCCGGACTTGCGCCCTCGCACTGGAGATGTAGTAGTCTACATTTTGGATGAAGTGGTCTAATTCCCGGTCTGATGCTGCTGCCCACTCGATGATGTTTTGCCCAGCATCATGAGCCATGTTGAGATGCTTGTACGATGATGAGGCGCTGGAGCAAAACGGCAGCCGACCGCTCCGTCCGAGATAATAATTTGGAACTGGTTTCGAAAAGGGGTTGTTTGCCGATTTGCTTTCGTGTTAGTGATAAAAAAAGAATGATTGTTTGGTATGGCATAGAGTGGGAACATGAGAGCATTATGCGAGATTATATAGCTAATGCAGGTCCAGGAGACATGTCTCAAGGAGAAGGCCTCAACAAGCACGCACACCATATACGTCCGATGGATTGTAAGGCCGTCGTCGCGGACCTTCAGCTCTAGAGAGCCAAGTTGCAGAGTTCCATCTCTGGAGCAATTCTCGTAAGAAGGGGGTTTCGTGCAGGGAGAAAGGATGGTGGCCATCGCTGGGAGCGGATGGAGATGGATTGTACTTCGAAGTCCACTCGTATCTGAGTCCGGTTGCAGAAGGTGATGCTTGAGCTTTGGCTTCCTCCTGTATCAACTGCGAGGCAGCAGAAGTTGGAGCGTTGCCGGATCGTGGGCCAGTATCAGCAAGGTTTGGCGTTTGAGTGACCCAATAAGAGCATTGAAGAGGTGCATGGCTGACGTAGTTGCAACTCGAAAAGGTCCCATATGAATAAGAAATGATCAAAGTCAGAGGACGAAACAGGTCGAATCAAGTCGCGCTGCAAGCAAGTGTGTAGCATCACAGCTTGCTTGGATGTTGCTCAGTACCTCTGGAGGCTGACCAGGCCACCTCGACCAAGTAACGGAGGACAGCACCATATCTGAGCTTGACCTTTCACACGAAAGACGTCTTTCCGTTCTGCGTTCTGCAAATGTTGGATACTGAGGTTTGGGTTAGCGCCACATTGTTGCCAGCCCCTTTGCGGCACAGCGTTTATTTCGGGTTTCAACTGCGACATTCAGGCGACTCGACATCGAACTTCGGATTCGGATGTTTTGCTTCAGATGTTAAGCTTCTCTGTGTCGCGTGGTCGCTATGAAGTGCGCAGGCACTAGTGCCGACGGCTGTCTGGAGCACAAAGCGCTTCGAATCGCTTAGCTTAGATCATTTGTTGTCCTTGGACTTCTGACACATTCTGTCACTGCCCAAAGCCATTCCGACTATATAGATCTGCGCAATGACCACAGATTCTCTGACTTACACTTCCTAACAGACCGTTCCTAGTACCACTGCTTTTAAAGAAACGATCTCGACCTGCCACTTCTGATCAGCGCCTCCCAATCTGTCGACTTAGGCCTTTCTTTTACCCTCAAGTTAAGCCACGTTCAGCTGCTTGGTTCCCAGAAAGTGCTTAAGCCTGCGTCTGACATCATCACTATGTCTTCGACACAGAATTTTCGTCGCATGGCAGAGACCCCTGAACCATGCTGGAAGAAGAGCCACCAGAGATAGACTCCCGTCGTCCCCAGAGACCATACGGGCAACTCTTGAGCAGGCGAACAAGAGACACATTGGAAAGGCATCTTCGTCGTCCACCACGGCCAGATCGGGGGACTCAGGACTCCAAGCTTCGTTGAAAAAAATGCAGAGGATGATCGATAAGAGTCGCCAATTGTGTTCGGCCATTGACAAGGACCATATCTCTGCATCAAGTGGAAAACAGCAGCTCACATCTGGTACAGGAACCCCACAGTCCCGTCGAAGCAGAAAATGCTGACCAGCAATAGATCGAAGGAAATTTGCCAAACATAGACAGTGGAAGGTAAGAATTCCCGGGACCCAATGAAATCATTCGCAATTATTGTTGTACCATCTGCTAATGATATACCAAGCTCCATCACCAGAATGTCTGTGACATTTCATCTAGCTGTCGATTACTGCTAGGCGGGTTGAAATTATGGGTTACGCCGCTTCTTGTGGGTGTGGGAGCAGTAGAAGGATAGTGGCCAGATCTTTTGATATGGTAGCGCGAACCGATTTTGTACTATATCTGGAGAATTTAGCACTCGCGATCAATCTTGACTTTCCTGATCACGTGCTGAAGTGTGCTTGGAATTGAAAGGTTTTCGACGCTGTCAACCTGTCTAGTCTTCCAACAGAGCGCCATAAGGAGCGATATGGATCTCCCTAGGCTGAAATGTACCTTTTAAAGCTTCGGGCAACGTGTTTAAGGCGTGTAGTATTGTCGTCTCGCCCTCCATGGCGCTAGGTAAAACACCAGTAAGTGTGAGAATATCCACAAAGACGTATTTGTCGGAAGTGTCCAGCTCTTGCGTGCCCAAATGAATGGTTTGACCAAACATGTATTTCATGTTCCGCGCCACGTCTGACAATAATGCCAGATGAGGCAAGTGGTCTTCTGAAATTTGAGATAGCACACTTTCACCGTGCTTGAGGTAGCCGGATTCAAAAGACGAAGCCCAAGCAGCGATGTCAGTCCCACTTCGTATTTGGAGAGGACTCTTCAACAGCTGAAGATAATCTTGAATCATTTTTAGACCCGCGAAGATACTCAATTCAATGATAAAACGGCCAATACGATAGCATTTTCCAATTTCGGTAAGATCAACTTTCGAGAAAATTCGATACCCAACACGATGTATGATGTCCACAAGAAATAAAATAAAGATATTTAGAAATGTCCATTGTATCAGGGGAAGCGACTCAATGTAAGTGACTTTGCCACTTATCTGTGGTATCCTCATAACGCCATAATAGACGAGAAACCCAGCACGAAGGATGAGTTGTGATGCAGGTGAATTCCGGAACCCTGGATCTCTAAAGCAACAGCGTCGTTTCTGGAAACGTCGTCTTCTCTCTACTTTTGCTTGTACAAGCGACTGGAAAATCTTCTCATTCTCCGGAAGATTGAAGAAAGCATCAAATGAAGCATGGGATGCGTAGAGCAGATGATGAGCGAGAGGGTCCTCATGGTGCGCAAGGTCTCGGACTAGTACCTCTTCGTGAAACTTGATAAACAGGTGTATTGGTCGGCTGACCAAAAGGCAGGCTTTGAGAGATCTGGCGTCTGAGAGAAGCAAGGATATGATCCGGAGGAGCAGCTCAACCGGAAGGATTGATAGGCGGTCGTGATCGGGCGACGCCGTGATTGACTGCATTTCACCAGGATATCGATAAGCTTGATGTGACAAAGAGGTGAGGGTTTTGGCGGATCCAGGTCGACATCGACTTCTTGAGAGCGGTCTCCTTTGATGACTAGTGTTGGGGTGAGGGTTGAGTGAGCGGGTGTCCGCTAACCACCTCAGCCACCAACGCTCGATCCCTGCTCACCCGTCGTTAGAGCAGCACGGCTCCAGCGCGAATCCGAAAGCCGACGCATTGCAGCACGAAATTCTTGTACGCCAGGAAGACATCACCTGTGAGTCCTTGGAAGCCGAAGTTGAAGCCTCAAACTCTGATTTCGCCAAGAAATTTCTCCTGAAGGGAGGAGGCTTCCATTTTAGAGCCACTTGCCTACACTTGTCTCACCGGAGCCGTGGAAATGTGTTCGGCATCGATCCTTCTGCCTAAGAGTGACATTTGGGGAATGTGTACGCCTGCAATGTCCTCTGTTCCAATTGGACCAGAAGCTGGGTGGAGATGGCGTCCTCGTCGCAAGATCAAAAGCAAGCATTCTTCACAAGATTAGATGAGTTGGATGACCTGGCTTTGGAAAACGTCGACGAGGCCAGAAATGACTCAATCTTCAAAATCAGACGTCTCTGTTCCTCTACTACTCTACACCCTGAACCACCCTCTTGTAAACCAGCAGCCTCCAACTCACAAGTCAGTCCCAATTTTGTGCCAATGACCACCAGAGTCGATTCATTGGCTTGTTTATCGAAAGAGACGATGCCAGCGCAGACCTCAATTGGCGGGTCGGGCTTCGGTAAGGTACCACCGAAGCTGTCAAAGAAGCAAAGCAGCAAGAAGTCCTTGCATTTCCAACCAGAAGACGCTCAGATATTCCGAGGGCTGACGTTCTGTGAGACCACCCTGCCCCAACCTTCACCTCTTAGCCATCTAACTGATAGCAGATTTTTTACCCAGCAATGACATCGCAGCGCCACGAAAGATGCGTATCGAGAAAGCCCAAGAGTATGGGGCTGCGTGGGCGAGGGAGTGGTCGACTGAGGTGACCCATGTTATCACCGATAAACATCTTCACCTATCAGATGTCAAGAAGGCTATTGGCTCTGACCAATTGAAGGGAAGATTTTTGGCTTTTGGGTCTTCTTTCGGATTCGAGGTATACTGATGGATTTTCAGCCGCGCCACGTCATTGTCAATGAGACATATCCCGCAGACTGCATCAAGTCACAAGTGCTGCTGCCCGTTCACCACATCAGATTTCGGGTTGTCTGTGATGTTTCCGAATCCGCTGCGGAAGCACAAAGCCAGCAAATTTTCGAGGATACTCGCAACCCAGCTTCCAATGCTTTGATCGTCTCTGCAGCACCCGAAAGTGTAAGTGCAACTGCACAGCATGACAATGGGCATGAGGAGCCAGATGGGGTGGGCCGTTTATCTTTCTCGATGGATGCTTCAGAAGAACTTGGAACAGGTGCTTTTTTCAGAAACAGCGACGACCAGGAGGGTGACGCGCTCGATATGATAGTGGCAGAAGTGAAGGAAACAGCAGAACTGGTGAATCAACATCCTGCGAATGCTACTAAGCGAGTCCGCTGACCTTCTGTACAGCCTCTCGACTCAGAGGATGAAAGGTTTGATTCATCTTCCTACGCAGATCTGGAGGATCCGGAGGAAAGCCGGCAGAAGAAAATACAAAAGAAGGACTTGGAAAGGTCGAGTGCAGATTTTGTTAGCACTGAGCGCAATTTTTCTTGCATGCAGAAGAACGACGGCATGAGCAAAAGCACAAACCCCAATATCAGGACAATCGAGAAGCTGGACAAGATGGCACACTACTACGACCGTACCGCAGACCACTGGAGAACCATATCTTACCGGAAATGTATCACAGCCTTGAAAACGCAATCCGAGCATATCACCACTCGAGAGCAAGCGATGAGAATCCCAGGTATTGGGGGGAGACTAGCAAGCAAGGTCGAAGAGATTGCCTGTACGAGCAGATTGAGACGACTAGAAAGCACAATTTGTGATCCAAATGATCAACTTTTACAACTCTTCATGGGCATCTACCAAGTTGGCCTCCCAACTGCATCGAAGTGGATCGCCCAGGGCCATAGATCGCTCGAAGACCTGAGATCCAAGGCAGACCTTACACCTAATCAGAAGATAGGCATCGATCACTACGACGACTTTTTGACAAGGATCCCTCGACGCGAGGTGACGGCACACGTGGATATTGTGAGGAGTGCTTGTGCAAAAGTTGATGCGCAAATCCAAGTCATTGTGGGCGGGTCATATCGCAGAGGTGCTGTTGATTCTGGTGACATCGATATGATCATCGCTAGAGACAACGCCTCATTGGAAAACATTCGCACCATCTTGATCGACACAGTAATCCCGGAGCTATTGCGAGAAGGCTTTCTGAAAGTCGTTTTGGCGACTTCTAGCTCGACATCCCGAGACCGAGGCTCAAAATGGCATGGAGCATCGGCTCTTCCAGGCTCACCGGTCTGGCGCCGTATCGATCTTCTTTTTGTTCCGTGGGATGAATTTGGGGCTGCCCTGATCTACTTCACAGGAAACGACATCTTCAACCGTAGCATCCGGCTTCTGGCCAGCAGAAAGAAGATGCGACTCAATCAGCATGGGCTGTATGGAGATGTGATGAGGGGCGAGAAGCGGGAACGGATCACGCAGGGGAAGCTGTTGGAGGGCAGAAGTGAAGAACGGATTTTTGAGATCTTAGGAGTGCCGTGGAGACCACCGGAGCACCGCATATGCTGAGAGTACGTTGATGAGCAACTCACGTGGTAGCTACATATTCGTGTGTCTTCTCATGTCCAATAACAATGGAGTGTTACTCGTCTCCTCTGATAGTTGTAGAATTGTGTGAAAGATGGTGAGCTGGTCGTTAAGCCTGAGGCCGAAAGCGTGCCAAGGCGCGGCTAACTTACCGCATCGAAGCCTGAGCTAGTTAGGGCTTCCAGGCCGGGAGCTAAGCCCCGCAATCCACAATGCGGCCCGGGATTTCCAAATTTGCGGAACACTTTTCGACCCCAGACTTTGGTACCCTCCATACCAGAACTGACTGTCATCATCCTTTTCCTTTTCCGTCCGAAAATACACAGTAAGAAGGCTTGCGTGGGAGTATGACCGTTTGATCGTCCAAAACTCGTTGTCCGCCTTTGTGCGGCCCGCATTCGCGGGTACTGGTAAGGCTTCTTGCAATCCTGGGGACAGCACCGACAGCGGAAGCACTCAGCACTGTCAACGTCAGATACTGGATACGGTGCTGACCATGATCCAATAGCAGCTGTGCATCATGGGCCGAAAGCCTAATCTCGTCATTTCCAAGCATTTCAAACGCGGCGCCAAAATCGGAGATGCTTCAAATCGGTACCAGTTCACGTGCAAGCATTGTGGAGAGCGGTTCCCCAAAGGGCGGATTGAAAGTCTGTATAATCATGTGACCAAAAGCTGTACTGCTTTGCCTTCTCAGGAGAAGTCCGCTCTGGTCTTGCAGATCCATGAACTTGGTCTAGCAGCCAACGCTGCGGCTCCTGCGGCGAACAAGGCGAAGTTGGGGGACAGGACAAATGCCGGCGACCATGTCCTGCCGCCTGATCAGCAGAACTTTGATGCGCTGAATGTGCTTGCTGAAGCTTCGCGTCAAGTTGTGGCAACGCAATATAGCTACCCGCCTACTGTCACCACCGGAAATGATATCGGCGTTACTTCAAGGGTGCTGGATCCAGCCCTCGAAAATGAGGGATTTTCATGCAGCTCCTTCGGGGGTGTGGATGATGGTGATCCGGCCCTGGAAAACGGTGCGGTCTTCATGAGGACTTTGATGAGTTTGAGGCTGACAGTTTCCAGAAATCACCTCCGCTGGAGGCACCAGTATTGCAGCAATTTCTTCCGCACACAGTCTGCCTCAACATCCAAGTGAAACTTCGACTACCATTGCATCCAACGTCAGTGTTCCTCTTCAACATGCGACGTTTGGTAAAGAAGCAGCGAGTCTAAGCTCTATTGCCGCATCTGCCAATGCAACACTAGCACACAGCATGATTCCCAAGCCTCCGGATTACATCCACCGGAAAGGAAACCTCTTGACTGTGTTGCCAGTTGCAGCGAGTACGGCAACCCAGAACGTCCCAAGCTGGCGGCGAGTAGTTCCCGCAGTCAATGAGACTTGCGACGATGTGCAGGACGACAAGCTGCTTGAACAGCAAATGGCGGCCGCCTTTCCTCGTCCAATTGCAATGAATCCTCATACTCGAGCCGATGACATCCCTCCGGTGCCTCTTCAGGAACCATTGACCCAGAAGGTAAAAGCACGGGCCAACTTCAATGACGATCGGAAGAAGGAAATCAAGAAGATGCGTGAGATAGGATCCTGCATTCGCTGTAGAATGCTCAGGAAGTCGTGCTCTGTCACCACTCCGTGTGTTACATGCGGAGCCATCGATTCTCCTCGAGCTTGGAAGGGCCTTCCTTGCCTTCGTGCAAAGTTGGTCGATCTCTACCAAGGCTACATGCTTGGCCTGAATCGTGTTCTTTGCCTTCATAAAATCGAAGCAATCAAGTCAGAGATGCGCTTCGTTTCTGGTCCTGGCAAACTTCTCGTCAGATATTTTGAAGATGCTGAACCAATCGTGTTGAGTATTTTGGAGGGCGATACGGATAACGCTGCGATCGATCCCTCGCTGTTGGGGCTATCGAGTGTGCAGGTACCTGTGAAGACAATTATTCTCGACGATGAGGCGAACGACCTTCCAACAATTCTTGAGGAATATGTCCAGAAGGGAGCAGCGCATTTCTTCAAGGAAGAAGCGTCACCTATCATTAGGAGCGTCGCTATGCTTGTTCATAAATATAGCAGAGAGTCAGGAGATGGGCTTGCGCGAAACGTTGTGGATCTCTGGATGTTGACAACTATGCTTGCGGAGCGCACAACTTGTTGGAAGATCTCGGCATTCCAAAATCTGCCGCAAGGTTCATCTGCTTACTGCCATGGCCAGGCTGCAGTAGGCTTGCCAATCGACGTACATACAGATCAGCAATCGCATACCTTGATATGCTCACAGCTTCAGGATGGTCTTGAAAGGCTGGCGTCGAAGCTGATCACTCATGCCATGAACAAGTTTGAGAAGTGCATGTTTCGGCCTGCGTCTCTCAACCAGTTCCAGACATTTCTCGTTGCTATACTGCTCATCAACTGTGTCGAACGTCATTCATGGATCTTCCATACCTGGACAGATGAGTCGAGAGCTGCGCGATGGCCGTTTGAAGAGTCACCAGCAGCTTTGGTTTCTCAAGCTGATCAGGTCACTAAATTGATTGCGTTCATGATCAAAGTCCGGAATCTGACCTCAACAACCACAGAGGACACCGCGAGCGGAATTCTGAAGGCTGAGCAACCAAATGACGAAAAGTATGCCGGATTGTTTGAAGAAGTCGGAGTGACAGTCGATTTTCTTACCCAGCGACAAGATGCTGTGTTTAACCCAGATGACTATCGCTCGCTTGACCTCAAATACTCAGCGGTACTCCTGCTTCCGTCGCCAAATCCTGGAGGTACCTAAGACCGGAGGTTCTTCTTGCTTCTATTGGCAACAACGGACCCGCTTTGGAAAGACGTAGGGATCTCGATAGGTAACAGATTTTGCATTCATTGCACCATTCACCTTTCACTAGGAATTTCCTTTTTGTATGAGTACATCATGATGCCAAACCTGTAAACATTCAGGTTATGATTCACGAATCGAGGGCGATACAAGGTGGACTTGCTAGCTAGCGCAACTGTGCATAACGCATCAAAAGATACCCCTGTATGGATAATAACGGAGCTTTCTTTCTTTTCTTTTCTTTTCCTTTCTTTTCCAGGATCCGATCCTGACGATCTGTACACTACTAGATCGAAGGAATTGCCTTCTTCATTCACGTTCACACAATACAGAAATCCGTCGCAAGACAAAACCTGTTCCCCACTTTATTATGTCTATAGGCCAGACGCGCCGCTGCAAATCGACTATGTTTGCCTCTTCAAGGCTGTGGATTCTCTGAATCCTGAACTCCTTCGCAGTGCTTCACGATAGCCACTTCACTCCGTCCCACCTGTTGGCAACTACTTTACAGTGTCGAAGCCCCTCCACTCCTTTCCTAGGCAGTTCGTCTGTCCTCTGACTTGTGATATAACAGAGACTACAACGCCGGACCCCGCCCCCTCCACCGGAACCATCTGCCCAACCCTTTCAATCTGCCCCAGCCGGGCCTACGCACTCTCCTTCTACATCGACTCCTACACCGCCGAGATCTGCGAAAAGCCGCACACCACGCTCTTCTCAGTCACACTGAACGGCGTCGTGGTCGCCGCCCCGCGGCAACCCTGCAACAAGCAGGCCGATTGCCCCATCTAGCCAAGTCAGGGACCTTACTACCGCGAGGTCGTCATTCCGGGACTCACGTCCCAGAACTGTAATCCGAGCCTTGTCTTCACTTTCAGTTCGGGCGCGCCACGGGGGCTCAGCCATGGGATACACTTTTGGATCTTGTGGCTTTGACGCCGTAAATCTGAATGGTGGTTGGTCAGCCTCATTAGCTAGCTAGCTGTCTACGATAGGAATCAGTAGCTCGCCCATAGCTCTTTAGGTAATCACGCCACTTGGCAGTTATTGGGTACAATCATCATTTCAAATGAGACGTCACTTCAAGGTCTGACGCTCTCCTCCGCAATCGTCGAGAACACGGCCGCGTTGCTTGACGCCGTCACAAATATCTTCCGTGTTTGATGATATCCGAATCTTGACTCAGAACAGTGGGCACCGCAGAATGAAAGACACTACCAGGAAGTCCCGAAAAAAGTTGTCGAATCATGAAGAGCTCAGAGAGAGACTAAACGTCTTCTCTACCCAACGTTTTATTTCCATCTTCGCGGATACCAGGTGACCCGCCGAGGTGAGCCCCCAAGTGATTGCTATATCCAATAACATCCAAATCTTTGGCCGGCAAGCGTATTTATTGGTCCTTCCCCATCTGCGCCAAGGCAAGCCGATGATGAAGCGTCGACAGCGAATAGGATCAGGCTCGAAACAGTGGCAAGACCTTCCTCATGGACTAGATAAGGAGGCAAAGATGCATAATCGGTGATTGAGCCTCCATTAAGATCTATTCCCAGACATACCAATACTGGTAACTACCCATGATGCGCCTCGGGCGGTGTAAATATGCCAAGCTTTCACAAGGACTGAGCCCCCTTCAACTAGTCATCGTTTTTGACGCGCGTTTATCTGGGCTACGGACGAAAGGTTTCGGAATGATGAGTCGTCACCTAAAATGCACCCCCATTTCATGATTACTCTGATGCCACAGGGAAGTCTACTGGAGTGGACTCTGTGGCTCTGTAGGGCAGATGACGCGGTTGCTTCGTGGGCTTCGTCTCTCAGCGATTGCGAGGCACAGGACTGGCAACGCAATGCATGTGATGTTCATCTCGATGAAGTCACTGATATTCGCTAACAAGAGGGCGTTTGGTTACGCGGGGAGGAGGCTGGGATGATTCTCTTCCGGTTTGACGTGCATTGGGTAGGCAGGGTTATCTTGGTTTGGGGATTGTGTATAAAGTGCTTCTCCCCACTGCTGCTGAAGTGTATGCTATAAGCCATAGCTTCCTGACATCTAAACCTGATAATCTAGACACTGGGTTACCAAACCTTTCTCCTTCTCGCTCGAGATCAACATCTTGAATCCATCTGTCGACCCCATACCATCTCTTGACCACCGTACCCTCTTGCAGGCGCCCATCTGAAAGGTCCACCAGCATGGCCGGCCCCCAACCACACCACAGCATCAAGACTGCAACAATATTCCCCTCATTACTGCCGCTATCCTTCTCCCTGCCGCAGGCACCAGCCATCTTCTGCAACCTCGAGTCGACCCATCAGAATGACCAAACTCTGGAGCCGCTGGTATACAGTTATATAGCAGCAGTCAGTGGCCGCGAGAGTCCAACAGAAAGATCAGAGGACGTAACGGACAAGACGGCCGAGGATGAGCGGCCGTCGTTAACGATCGACACGAGAAGAGCCTCGCGAGCTCAGTCGAGATTTGTTATCGAATGATGGCTGGATTCGGGGTAGTCCGACGGTGGCGAAGGGTCTGTCAGAATTGGCGTTCGGGAGCGACCATGGTCGACTTTCGATATCGAATGAGGAAGCCGGAGGCCTCAGAAACGCCGTATATGAGGTTATCAAGGTCATGGCGCACATGAGACGGCAACGGCCGTAATGCTCTGGGACGTCTCGAAAATGGGCAGCGACAGGTTGTGGAAGAAAAGCCTTTCCACAAGATGCGTTAATTATACTGCAACTTTCAATCTCTCTATGCCATCTATCGCATCTCCGTCGCCTTCTTCCTCTTCCTCGACCTTGCCTACCAGGCCTCTCTCCCAAAGCTGCCTGCCAGACATCTTCTTCTCTTCCGGCTTTCCACCTCTCTTTTTCTTTTCGTCTAACTCTCGTTCCTCTTTCTCCCTTCTTACTTGCTCTGCCATTTCACTCATGAACTTCTCGCTCCATTCCAGAAAACGTTCCTTTGTGACAACTGTGCCATGGAATTTGCGATTCTCTTCTTCATCCGCTTTTGCAGCTTCTTGGTCCTTCTCGGCTTGTACCGCACCTTGCCGTTCAATGATGAGCTGTTCGGCTGATTCTTTGAGTGTCGCTACCAGCGTAAAGATCATGGCCATGCTGAGGTTCTCTTCTATCGAAGTGTCAAGTGATTTGAGTAGTTGGACTTTGTCTTCCGACACATCCAGAAGAGGATGCTTCGGCGCGTTTGGTGGGTTAGAGAGATCTAGATTCGGGGCAACTTCAGGATATGTTTCTGGATAGGAGACGTTGAGGAGAATGGTGGGAGGTTCGGTGTCGTCGCCATGCTCGTTCGTGACTTCTAACTTGATGGCTATTCGATAGGCTGTATCTGAAACGTCTGCAAAGGATGTTAGAGGTACCTAAATGAAGGACTAGGCTGTTGAAACCCGTGATTTCATCTGGGAAAATTGAATCGAGAACTTCTCGCTCCTCTTTCTGCTCTTCGATACCCATGATCAGCACTGTCGAGCGCCCACTCTAGTCTCTGCAGGCTATGTTGTTCGGTAGTGGCACATATTTTGAGGTCAAGAGCGATTGGTTGTTTCTATTTTACCTTTAATCCTTCACGTGGTCTGGAAGCTGAGAACTTGTGCCCTGCATGACGTGCATAAACCTTAAAATTTCAGGGTCCAAAAAAGTCCCTGCCGAATAGCAGAGCAGCTGTCCAGTACAGTGAGACTGAACGCTTTCACTATCTGCATTGCGAGAAGACGTTCGACATATTTGGGAGATATGGCTAAAACCAAGTCGTTTTCGAAGGGCCTAGGCACAAAGAAGAAGCGTAGGGTACGCAGCGGCCACGAACTTCACCAACGCCCGGCTGGCACAACAGCAGACGAGACCAAAACCCAGACATCGGAGCAAATGTTCTTCAGAGCCTCTGAGCTGTTCGGCCAACACGAAGTCGACAAGGCCCTTCCCATTGCCCAGAAATCTCTCGACCGATTCGAAGAAGAGTTCCCAAATGACCCGCAAGCAACCTATCCTGCATTCCTTCTCCTTGGCCAGATCCAGCTTGCACGTGGTGAGGTCGATCTGTCACGGGGGCACTATTTGAAGGCTACGCAGGTAGATCCAGAGGGACGGAAGACGGGTGCTACGCCATTCCTATGGATTGCGCAACTGAGTGAGGAGGGAGGTGAGGATAGCATTGAGTGGTTTGAAAGGGCTTGTGCGATTTTGAGGAGGGAGCTCAAAGAGTTTGAGTCGAAATACGGGATCGAAGAGGCTGGAGATGAGATACTGGAGAAGAGACGACAGCTCGGGGAGGCGCTCTGCAGTATGACGGAAGTCTACATGACTGATCTATCGTATGCGCCCCTTAATGCACATAATCGATCAGATGCTAACCGGTGCAAACTACAGCTTTGACCCTCGAGCTGGTTCAAAATGCGATGCACTAATGACGGAAGCAGTACTTGTCAGTCCAGAGTCTCCGGCTGTGCTACAAACACTCGCCAGTGTACGGATATCGGAAGTGCGAATGGACGACGCAAAATCTGCTCTGACAGGAAGCATGGAATTATGGAAGCATATACCACCAGACGACGTCAATATACCAGATTTTTCAACGCGAATATCGCTGACGAGACTCCTGTTGGAGGTCGAGATGGAGGCGGAAGCACTTGATGTGGTTGGTCAGCTTGTGCAAGAAGACGACCAAAGTGTTGAAGCACTGTATCTAGCCGCATGGTCGCGGTATTTGGTGTATGAGAAAGGAGCTGACACAGCGAGTGAGTCGAGAGAACTGTTTCGTCGGTGTCTTCGCGTATACACATCGTTGGATTATGAAGATGAGAGGCTGAGGCAGCATGTTGTCGAGATGATCACAAAATTGGATGAAATATTGGGTCCCCCAACGAAGGAGGACGAGGAGGCTGAATGGGAAGATGACAAGGCCGTCGAGGAAGGAGAAATCGAAGTGCAAGAGAACCAGGAAGATGTCAATATGAACGATGTGGAGATGAATGGTGCAGTCACTTGAAGACATGGCAGGTCTTGATAGCAATCATAATTGACCACTAATCACGTGTTTAGCTTTGACATTAGTTCCTGCAACTTAAGTATTTCCATAGGCTATTAAATCTATCTAGCTTGAGCTGTTACATATTCAATGATGTTGGGCTGGTTGATGTTAACAGATGCGCAGGAGGTATGAAAAGCAACAGTAGCTCACGTGAGAACAGCGAGCAAGAATTTCAAAATGCGATGTTATGTCAGAGACTATCGCACAGAAGATTGAGTCAAGTCGCAATTTCATCCGATCAGAACAATGAAATGTGGGCGTGAGGCTGGATATCTCTGATTGTCTGTACGCTTGTACCCATGCTCGGAGTCGTGCTAAGGAGACGCTTGTCGAGTCCTCTCTGTCGTCTTACTCTTCAAATCCCTTCGTCGATTGATCGCAAACCTGTGGAAGGATTGTGTTGTGGTCTTGCAGGGCACTCGTGTACCACTGATAAACTGTTTTTTCTTAGGAAAAAGCGTGTGTCAAAGTAAATTTGGTGCCTTTAACCTTAGGCCTTGCTGGTGTGAAGTTATCTTGCCTTAGTGAAGATCCCGAGTGTTGTCTTTGTCACAGGCCTTGGGTCGTTCCGGGCTACCAGGCATGTTATTATTAATCCTATGGGGGATTTCGAGCATTCTCATCGTGTTGACGATAGAGGTCCACAGTCTTCCATGTCAAGCGTGTCTGGACTGAAGAAAAGAGAGGAGGTTGTGCAGTGCTCGTCGAGCTTCTTCTTGCGTTGGTGAGCCAGGTGACAGTGGAGAGTTGCGTTCCATTTTTGACAATGGCGGTGGCTTCATAGAGGACATGTAGATTGCTGATGTGTCTCGAATGTTTGGAACGGACTCGCTCGGTCTGACCATTTCGTGAGGATTGGTTTGCATATCTGGGGGTGTCACACAAGCTGTCATCGACTGCACAGGCAATGATATGTAGCCTCCAGAAGAATCAAGCTCGTCTTCATCCACCTCTTCATGCATCCACGCCATCCAGGCTCATTACTCCATCTTGGATTTCAGATTTTCTGCTCGATCTAGCTATTCTTGACGTCTTCATATGCCATAGCATCGACATCAACGAGTCCAGTGAACTCTACATGCAAAAACTCATCCTCGAGCAACTCGCTTTCTTTGGACACTTGATATCAGAATTGAGGGAGGGGACGAGATGCTGCAGCTTCGTGCTCCCGGATTGCGACTTGCTCCTCGCTGATCTTCGGTGGTGGGGTTGGTCGTCTCGGATGGCAAGCCGGGACAAATACGCGAGTGAATGGAGGATCAATCCGCTTCTACCTTGTCCTTGAAGGGGCTCTTCATGCTTCCATGGTTTGAACGGGTAGCCAGTCAATTTGTCGTTCCATATCCCTTGCTCAATCCAATTATTTTAATATTGTTCTCGGCGTTTTTGGTGAGATCAAGCTTGCGATTCTATTGCAGCGTTAGTTTTCGCCTTTCCGTCTGGCGCTCAATCGGTTCTATGATCCGCTCTTCCTCCCTGCTGGTATCCCGGCTGCAAACAACGTTAGAATCATATGTGCATGGCCAGCTCATGTACGACATCGCATCTGATGGCCGATGACGCGAAGTCCACATCCTAGCAGTCGAAAAACTGCTCATCATAAGCAGACTTCAAATCGTCCTCAACGGACCTCGATCCATCCTGATTCGCAACAAGGTGAGCCATCCTCTTCTTCCGACTCCTCTCGATTCGAGTCCTCTCGGCTTCCCATTCCTCGTCGCTTGAATCTGGAAGAGGCGAGCTCTCATCTCTCTCCTTCTCCCCGTCCCGATCCTCTCCCTCGACATTTCCCCTCACCACCTGCTTCCCCTTCACTCCCTTCTTCGCCGTCAAACCTTCAAATTTCTTCGTCAACACCTCGAGCTGCTCATCATTCTCCCTACCCGCCCAATGCACAGTGCGATTTCTCGATTTTATCTTCCGCTTCCCCGCGCCCGAAAGAATCCCGGACCCACTGCGCTGTACTTCCACTGCGCTCCTACCGGGACTGTGCCCACTGCTAGGCGAGGCATTGCCTTGCGAGGTGTGCTTGTTCAATGTTTCGGAGCTGTGGAGGTCAAGACTTTCTTCAGCGATGTTGTGCCCCAGATATGCCGCTTTAGGCTTTATGATGGTTTCTACCGCCTCTGACATCATGGCAGGGCTGATATGGCTCTTATTCTGATGCTGTTCATCTGATGGAAGAGATTGTCTCGAATTAGTTGTGAGATTACCTTGGGTAGACGTGAATCCCCGTATGTCCACCTGCGCCAACTTTCGCTTCGCCCAACGCTTGTATGCTTCTGACGGATAGTCTGGCGGGATAATTGTCGCTCGAGCACGTGTTGATGGCTTATCGAGGGACCGAGCTTGGCTTGCTGATTGCTCCACCGACTGCTCATTGTGAGTTGGCACCACTCTGTCGGATGCCTGTGGCCTGGATTTTGACATTCGCATCGCGTTCGACGAACTATCGACATTGTCTAATGGGGTATCCGATGACACGCTATCGTCGCGGTAAGAGACCGATCGTATACCGACTTCCTGCTCAGCCATCAAACATCTAAATGTTACAAGAGCAGGTAACATAAGTTGCTCGACAATGAGCTTGACCTTCCAAGCCAGCTCCTCGCCTTGAAACTCTCTGATAGGCGAGCTCTTTACGAGTTCCCGAGTGACATCGCACTTAATTGAGACAAATTCCTTGATGGCTATCAAACATTAACATACGTTAAGTGCCGTAGCAGTGGTAGAATGTGCACTGACCTTGAGTCCGATATGTCGCCGGCAATTTTTCATCACTGCGAAAAAGCAGAACTTCCATGGCACATGTTCCATCGCGCTTGAAGTCAGAATCCGTAATGATTCGCACGAATTCGTGGGGTATCGCTGGGGTGTCGCTCCTGATCTCTTGACCCTGCGACCTGTCTTTAACGGCTTTTCTCGTCACGGTACTGATCAGATTGTGTGAGTACTCACCTTATGAAGAAGCCAAGCTACCTGATTACGAGCCTTGAAAATGTTCTGATAAGGACACAAGTACTTATCTTCCACACGGTGTCTCAATGGATCCCATAGCTCATTAAAAGTCACGCCATAATTGAATCTCGAGAGACGTGTATTGATTGTGTCGATGCTGCCTAATGTCATATACTCGCATCTTACGGCACCTTGGACGACCGAGGTCCAGCTGTGTGTTTCTGAGGTTAGCTTGTTCAATGTCAGGAGATATGTATTTTGGAGTGTCAGGCATATTCAATACTCAAAACCCACCTTTTGTTGCCACGCCATACTGTGACGCCTTCACTTTGAGGATAACTCTCAACAATACGTGAGTGCACAAAGCGGCTTTCGCCGAGACCACCGACGAGCAAAATACCCTAAGTGTGTAAGTTCATTGATGCCTGGCTTCAGCGCGCCAGGACCAATTGGCTTTTGCATACCTTCAGAGTCTCCTGCAGCCCCATGCGTTGCAACTCGAGGTCTTGATCGTCAACAAGAGCAAGAAGTTGCGCCATCACACTTTCAAAAGAGATTTTGACAATTGATCTGTAATTTCAGTCAGCTGAGGGTGACGACCAGACAACGGGACTGGCTTGCGAATTGATCTCCAGACTTCCGTTGCGAATTTTCATGTCCTCGTCGTCTTCTAGGTTCTGGACTGGCAAATAGTACTTCTTGCCAATCTTAGTTTCGTCGAAATTCGGCTTGATCACATACGCGAAGCGTTGCATGATTTCGGTCTTTGCGGCGTCCGTCAATTGGTCCCACCTGTGGCGTAGTAGACCTCGAATCTGTTTCTGAAACTCCTGCTCAATGAAGATAGATCCACACAGTTCTCCTTGTGCCACTACTCGCTGTGACAACTCAAGAGGCTCTTCTTGGACTACCTGGTAGCTCACAACATCAACGGTACCTCCGCCGGCATCGCAGATGATGACGCAGTCTCCTGCTCTGATTTGTCCTGTGGTCAATCTGGTACGCAGCTCAGATATTGCAGCTGCTTCGGGCTCATTCAAGAACCTCAGCTGCCTCTTGCCTTCTGCGATTCCGGCGAGCTCCGCAGCACGCACTGTGTTGTCCCTGGCCTTATCGGACCACATGGCAGGTACTGTCATTACCACAGTCACGGCCGCGACATGAGAAAGGGAAGTGATGGCCTGTCTCTCGCAAATGCGATACTCGACATTCTTCCACAGCCATTTAAGATAGTCACTTACGACCTCGGTCGCCGTTTTCCCGAGTCGCTTGAGCGCTTTCGCCGTTGCATGGACTTCTGTGGCTTTATGGAGGTTTTCGTTGCTCGTGTTCGTTTCTAATAGCAATTTTACCCATTTCAACCTTTGCAAGTCTTCCGGGATATCAAAACCGCAATGAGCCTGACCTTGCTCATCATAGGCGATGTCGGAAGAAACTTTCTCGATGGACTGATGGAAAGGGTTGACATGGGGCCAATCTGCCACAGTCTCAATTGAGGGTTCAGACGTTTTAGGATGGTAGAGAAGGTAGGCCGCGCCAGAGAAGCTGTGACGTTGGGGTCAACATGATGTCAAATGAGCCGCAGATGTGATATTCGGTGGTCTTGCCTTGTACCATAGTCCAATCCAATGATGATCTTGGACTGTGCTATTCTAGCTGCGCGAGAAGAACGGTCCCTCGTCAGACGACTTGTGGCAGCAGCTGGCGTAGAAGCTCTATAATGGTTGGACTCAGACATGCCCGAGCTCGGTAATGAGCGCCTTCGGCCAAGCGCCGCGGCACAGCTGTCAGCCTGTAGAATCCAGTCAACGCATTTCTTCTGCCCTTTCGTTGTGAGTCTGAAAATACAAGATAGCCAGAGTCGAAAGTTGCGCAGCCTCGTATGATCAAGTCGCTCGGCTTAGCGCCTAGAAAAGCCTATCGTAAATCATGTATATTAGTTGGATCAGCCAGCTACTCACAGGTGCATCCCTGCCCTTGGTGGCACAGCCTTGTCCGACTCCGTTGCCAACAGAACAGCCTCACATGGCCTATAGCGACTCTTACGCACCTTCTTTCAACATCAGAGCTGACAGACACGCTTAAATCAAACAGCCGGCATCGGTCTTCGATCACTGGCGTCAGCCTTGTCACCGAGCTGACTCCTGCAAGCACAGTATCGATGCAGCAGCAGAAGATGGAGCGTCCACAACGAAGGGCAATTGATCCACCAGAATCAAGTTCAGATGCCATTCCTGCGGTAACACCGTTCGAAATCCGCCTCCTAAATCAAAAAGTGGAACGCGAAGAGCCGGAAGATTCTGAACAGGCACATTTCAGCCCAGTAGTCAACCCGCTCCCAGGCCAACCGACTGAATTGGCTCGCGGATTGGTATGTACCTGTCCTGCTCCTGACCCTGCGACGCAGGCCCAGGCCAATTCTGCAAATGAGACTTTCCCTGATGCCTCAAAGCCTGTCCATGAATCTTCAAAAAGTACAGTTGTCTTACCTAAGCTCACCTTTCCAGAGGCTATTGCCCATAATCTCATTTCATTTACCAAGAGCAGTATATTGGCAGCGGATGAAGCCGGTCTACGGCAGGAGATCAAAGTTTTGCAAGACCAGTTGGCCGCTGTTAGGGCTGAGAAGACATCGATGGAGGAGAGCTTGGTCGCAATGGAAGAATCCTTCAGCGCGCTGGAGATTCAGTGCAATGAGCTTTCGGGTGACTTGGAAGCCAGTGAAGCATCCGTTGGATTTGCGAACGAAGATCAGGTCAAAGAGTGCTTCATTCGCTTAAGCCATCACATCGCAGCGTGGTGTGATGAAGCTTCTTATCATGCGGGTGCGTGCGGCATGAGTGACGCTGACCTGCGGATGGTGTCTCTCGAGATTGGTTTGGAACATTCGTTGGATAAGGCCAGATTATCCAAGGCGACAAGTGCTGTGCTCAGAGCCATCATTTTTCGGAAACTTTCCAAAGAAGTCTTTTGTCATTCGACCGCAAATTTGATCCTCGATAAAGATTTGTATTTGAGTGAAGATGAGGCAAAGCGGATATTCGAGCTGGAGCAGAAGCTTTTAGAAGAAGGTGCGTTTGCTGTGTGCTCTTGCTTCAATACTCTTTCTGTTGATAAGCTCATTTATTTGACATAGACGTGCCACCCAAAGATGTGGCTACCTGGTTGTGTCTGACCATCAGGGCCGCGACCGGCTCAACCTTTGTAGGCAATGATCGGTCGCGACCCGTGATCGATGCACTCTGGGCGAGATTAGCATCCATATGCAATTTTCAATCTGGAGATACCACGGGTCTCTATCAGTCGTTAATTGATGAGGTGGTACATCCTGCGATCGATCTGTCTCGACACATCAGGATGTGTCGATCGAAGATGTGGGTAAGATTTGGAATATCGAATGAACCTGGGTCAGAATCCATACTGGATCAATCAGTGTCAGGCATGAGTGATTTTTTGCAGGTTCAACCTCGCCTGACGAAAGAGACACGATCTAGTAGTGGAGGTCTTCGGCCCGTCATTGTTGTTGACTTGGAAAAGGTGCTTGTCACAGTGATACATTAGATAATATTGTACTCATTCAACAACTTCCTCATACAAGCAATGAGCGAGGCATTTCTCAGCAGCTGGCTTAATGTCGCTCTAGCAGGGTTTGCTTCTCGCTCCACCATGAACAAAAGAGGCAATGACGGGACGAAATTCCAAGCACTTCCGGATCGCGGATGTCAACGTAAAATAGTGGTCCATTGTCATTGTATATAGGGTTAGCAACCTCAAATTCAGTAGCCTGTTCAACTTATCGCTGATTGAACTATGTTGGCGGTGAAAGATCCCAAAGTAAGCAGAAATTGGACAATAGTCGCCAACGTTGGCCGTCGTCCATTCTTCTTCAGTTCCTCTTCGACCTTGATCTTGATTTCGTGTTCGACAGCGGCTTGGACATGCTCATCTAGATTCTCCTCCCCATTCTTCCTGTTCTTAATAGATCCTTGTAAGCTGGCAATATCCATTGAGAGTCGCTGATTTCCTGCCTCGTTCTTGAGCTCCTCTGACATTTCGCTATGCCGCTTCTCATCTTCTTGCCTTGCTTCTATCACAAACTTTCCTGCCGAGGTGTTGGCCAGCGACTGGCCTTGTTTCATCTCCTGCTGAATTGTAAACAATACGTCATCCTGTTGCATCAATGACCGGACGATGACTTCGGCGGACTCGACAGTGTCGGTAAAACGAAACACTTTGGCTCCATTTCGGATCATGATCCTCCAATGCTCTCTTCTCAGGTCAGCTTCGCGGACTCCAAGGTTGTACTTCTGCTGATGCGCCAATTCTGGCCACTTGGTGGTCACGAAAGTAATGGATTTCCAATTCTGCTTTCCAGAAATCTTCTGAAGCAAGATCAATTGTCGGACAGCTTCTCCAGTCATCCTCGGAAGATTGATATCGTGGAGGTAGATCACACCTCGCTGAGCAAAGTTATCAATTTGTATGCTGGCACACGGTGCAGAACTAACCATCTTGATCCCCAATGCAGACTTTGCAGCAATCAGTCTTGCAATCTCAGAGAGAATGACGGCATCAGAACGGCCATAGTTCTTTTTGGTATCATTGAAGCCCGGAGTATCGATCAAAAAGAGCAGCTTCCCATCGAGTCTAACATCGATAGCAGCAGGCTCTGTAGTGCCTGTTCTTGTCAGTCCTTCCTTTCTCGCCTCTTCACATCTCTGAACTTACATGACTCTAGCCGGCTGGACTCTTTGCAACGTCCAGGCGCTATAGTATTGATGAAGTGACTCTTCCCAGCCCCGGTCTCGCCCAAAAGAAGTATCATCGAGGAATCTTCAGCCTCGTCTGCAAGCTCTTGACTGATCTCTGAACCAAACTCGGACAAGAAGTCCTCAAACATACTTTGACACAGAAAGAGTAATTTGTATTACCGCTGAATTAGTTTCACGAGAGCTATTCTCATGGGTAATGACAGCTTTTCACTGAAAGCTCAGATTGATTGATTGATTTATTCATACTCCGAGACTTATGCGGGGACTATCTACTAACGATCAGAACTTGGCTGCGTAACGTTCCGGGATGAGCCGGGCCCGGAGGGAAGTGAGACCGGACCGAACGGGTTTTGGTCAGGGCACGCCAAGACCTAGTCTTGGCGCGCAGATATAAGCTGGCTGCAGAGCAATCTCTGCAGGCCAGCGATCTGTCTTGTATTGACAAGGGGCCGTCATTGTATGTTTGCCTCGAAAGCTCTTCGCATACTTTACGCATGCTCTTCGCATGCTCCTAGTTCTATATATCCCACATATCCGTATAGATATACACGAAGGACGTCTACTACCCCTTCAGAGGTCTTAAAACTGAGCCGCCAGATCTTTGCGCAAAATTTGACAAAATTCAAAGAGGCGGCAGCTGCGGGCAAGGCATGATTCGCTACTAACAGCAAGGGTTCAGAAGCAGGACTAAGTATGGGTGAAACGAGACTGAGGCCCCTGAGCAGCACCCGGACAGAAGAGGGTCAGCAGCGGGAGCAGTGACGGTGCAACCTGAGCAGAGGCGGAGCCGAAGTTGAGCCGGGTGACTTAATTCCTGAGTAAGGCAGCAAAAACGGCCAATCCAACTGGGTGTCAAGGCGCGGTCAAGATTCGGTGCAGGATATCAAAGCCGCCAACCTCGACATCAGCGACGCCGCGGGAGAGGACTGGCTCAAATATTAAACTTCATCTTGAGCCGCAACTTGGCCACCCTCAAAGCCTTGCGGGAGCAACTCGACTAAGTATCCATCCTGTGTCTTCTCTTAGCGCGATCTTTGCACCCAATGTAAATTTGGTGCTGATGACAACTTACAGGATCTTGAACATAGGCGAAGTGGGCAGAGATTTGCTTGAAGGCTGGGTGGATTTCGCTGTCGGTGCCCTTGATTTCAACACCAATACTCTGTTCATTCTCCCAATCAGTGATAGGTATGCTCTGTCGAGTTGATACACCGATGTCCTTGAAGATTGGAACGCCATTCTCTTTGAGTCTCTCCAATGTCCTTGGTAGATCTGGAACACTAAAACCTAGATGACAAAACCCTAGATTTGGGGGCTTATTGCCAGAGTTATAGAAGCCCTCTGGTTGTTTTTCGGATCCATGGATATGGAAAAGCTCTAAAAGGCCCACTGTGTCTGGAATAGAGGTCTCTTTGCCAAATTCATCGAGGTTTTCACGGTGTCGATCCGTTGATGGATAGCCCAGGAAGTACACTGTCATTGGTCCGGTATTGGTGACGAAGACGGTGCGCATACCCATGTGATTGATGTAAAAATGCAGTGATTTGTCCAGATCGCGCACGCGAAGACAGAGATGATTGAGCTTGAAGCCAATAGTTGGAGCATCAGCTAGTAAGGGAGGATCTGTGTTAAGTCCATTCGGGAGCGGAACACCATGTGGAAAGCGAGACATCGTGATCAATCTTCAGGTTGGTAATTTGGAGACAGTGAATGAATGCACCGGATGATAAGTTTCGAAAATCAGCAGACAGCTCAAGTTAAAGCAAATGAGATTTGAAATCATTGAAAGGTCAGGGTTGCAAGCTCGGCTCCAATTTGTTCTTTCTCCAACATAGCCATAGCCAGATGCTTTGTAATTACTCGGACAACGCGGGAAATCAGCCGGGGCCTTTCTTCAACGCTAGCAAGACTGTGGGCTGCGTAACGGGTCGGGTCGGGTCGGGTTTATATTTCAACGGGGGGATCCCCGACCCGAGCTTGGCGTGGCAAGTCTGGTTGTGGCCGGTGCACGCCGTCGACGCCAAACCCCTGGAGACAAATGCCGTGGGAGTCATTCCCGGCACACTACGGAGGCGTGCCCCAAAAGTTATGCAATATGCTAGTTTGGCGTAGCACTAGTTTATCACGGTCGTAGAGACTAGATGTTTTCCAGGATGGATGAAATGCATCCTTTTGTCCTTTTGGCGCAGTGGCATGCGGAGATACAGGCACTCTAACAGCTATCACCTAAATTACCGATGACTATACATTAATTAGTATCCGTACTAGAATATCTAATCTATGCACCAGTTAGACGCTAGTGCCACGCCAGTGCCACGCTAAATTAGCGTACTTCCCTTTACTTTTGGGGCACGCCTCGGTACTATTTGTGGGGATGGGGTATCAGTCCCAGGTATTTAATCCTGCGGGCAAGCCTCGATCCACCCCCTAATCCCTATAATTTCTGCTCACCTCACAACCACCATGCCAGCTACCCAACAGACACCGACCATTGCCCTCCTGGGCGCGACCGGCAAGACCGGTCGCGAGGCCCTCATGGTCCTTCTCGAGAAAGAGATCTACGATCTGAAAATCTACGTTCGCAACCGGGAGAAACTCCTCGCCATGTTCCCGCAGATAGGTTCGAATCCCCGAATGCAACTGTTTCTGGGTGCCATCACCGACCAGAAAGTCATGCAGGACTGCCTTCGAGATTGTCCGATCATCATCTGCGCCATTGGAAACAACTCGTTTTTCCCAGACACCAGCCTGTGTGAATCAGGGAGATCCATTGTCGCCGCCTTGCAGGGACTCCGGGAACGCAGTAACTCGTGGCAAAGGCCCCGGGTGATCTGTCTTTCTTCTGCTTCCCGAAACGAGCGTTTTGCCGCTGCTCGTCCCCCCGTTGTTCACTGGCTCATCGAAACGGCGTTCCAAAACGCGTACAATGATCTGAAGCTCTTGCACAAAGCAATCCTGGCGGATCCTTCATTGGCTTCTGTCCTTTTGGTCCAGCCGGGTGTTCTGGTGGAAGAACCAGGTTCGGGATACGAAATCAGCGCTGAGGAGGTGAAGGTAGCCTGCTCCTACGAGGATCTGGGGAGAGCGTTCGTCGAGTTGGCCATGGAGAGGAGCTACGACAAGCTTCACGATGTGGGAGTATCAAGCAGTCAGGGCGACAATGTCTTGAGGTATATGCCGATTATCTTTGGCAGAATCTTTGCCGGGTTGTTTGCTTCCTATGTTCCCGGTGCTTTGCAGATCACAAATGCGTTGGGTTGGGCGTTATCTTGGGTTTCTTGAGCGGCAAGTGTGCAGGACGAGCAGCCACGTGTGTGCAACGAGGGCGTAGGTATCAATAAAGTATTGGATCTTCTAAAACTATAAAAGGATTAGGTGGTTATCCCGTTCCCGCCTTTCTCTACATGGGTTAACGTGTCTCTTGATCCAAACGAAACCTGCCTACCGAGCAAGCTGTCGCCATGGGAACGAGCTCACGATCTTCTTCTGGTCTCCAGAACTTCGACCCCCAGTCAGCACGAGTCGGGCGTCTACAATTTTGCAAACATTTGTACGGAAACATGGTTTGTCTATTGGGACAGGGTTGTCTACACCATTCGAATGCGTCCAATATTCTCGAGTCATGGACGGCCCAAGATCTGTGTTTGTGGATCATCAGAACTGGTGTGGAAGTGGCAAGGAGTACAGATTGGCAGGACGATATTGAAGCTTGAATGTGGAGTACGTACTTGATGACTATATTTATGTACATGAGATGCTATGGATTCGTGTATTCCAGACACTAAAGACGCTGGCCTATGCCCCAAAAGCAGTTTTCTGCAGAATCAAGAAACGTGGCTCTGGCAGTGCTAGTAATTCATGATTGGGCCGCAATCCCCGGGTGGGAGAGGGAGGGCTTTTCGAATAACTAGAGAGTGTTTGATGGTCCGTTTCTGAGAATGCCGGATTCCAACACGAATGCTCTGAAATTCTCGTGCTTAGATCCACCTTGCTGCACGCCTCCATCAGGTCGTCTGCGCGTCAGAGGGAGCAGAACTCGCATGTGCGGACCGTACGGACAGTATAGAGGGCCAAACGATGCCGAAGCAAACTGTGGGGGAGTTCTGAGGCCGGATCTGAGCCGGTGGGCGGTCACGCTTCCATGACTTGACTGCGGGCATTGTTGTCAAGAGGTCACAATTGACCCCGTTTGCTGTGAATAAGGAAGGCACGTTATTGAGAGGACAAAGGTATGCAAAACATTTTCCTGATGACGGCCGCCCAGTGGTGCCGGTTCCTCTTTGACTGAGTGACGCTGGTGGGGGAAAGTAGCACAAAATTATGTATGTATCCTGGCGTGCAGGAGCTTCTGCGTATCGTTATTTATCGGACCAGGATGTTTGTCTACAGTGGGCGCGGCACTCCCAACTTTGTTCTCGACTGTGAAGTCCTCTGCGACCTGTCGCCTATTGCTCGACAAACGCTTTCAAAGACTACCATCAAAACAGGCCCAGTCCGTCGTGGATAACGGGAGTCCAGTCTCAAAAAGTGAGTTCAGAGAGTCGATGTTGGAGAAATCAATGTCCTCTCGAAATCCGAAAAGATTAGGATCTGTCTGAGGAGCGCGGGCTTGCTCCGACATTGGTTCGGCAGAGTCCCGACTGGGGGTCGCCTGTGTATTCTGTTGCATGTCAGCGCCCGGGATCCAAGTCTGCTTTTCAAGATAGGGATACCTCGTTGGTTCCATCAGGCGGGGTTCGTAATCGGTCTAGAATGGTAACATAGTGTGAAGCGAGAATGCTGTTAGAACTCACCGCGCGCAGAAATTCCATCCCTCGGTCGAAAACGGCACGCTCAGGTAGTGGCGACAACAGGCTGCGTAAAGACTTTTCCATCGCCTGAACTGTCATAAGAACGGCCAGAGAGGTGAACACATCTGCTGGCACGTGAGTCAAAGCCCCAGTTGAAGGGAGAGGAGCACTTACAGTGTAGGTTGTACCACAAGGAGTTGAGCAACTGCCGGTTGTAGCCCTGGTGTATCAATTGAATCGTCTCTTGGGCTGCAGAGACGCACACCCGGGAGGATGCAATCGCACCAGCTCTCATGAATTCGTCGTTGATCTGGTCCTTGCTAAAGAGCAAGAATATTGGCCTCTGGAGCAGGAGTCGGATTTGAAGAAATCGGATTCGCATAACGCGCCGTTGACGCTGAAAGTCAATGCCGTCAGGCAAAGCCGGCTCTTCTCTGAGGTGAGGCGGCATCTCATTCCACCAGGCCTGCAACTGGCCGTCGAGCAAAAAGGCATCTCCGAGTACTGAGGATTCATCCGTCCGATGGGACAGCAAAGTCTGATCTTGCCTCTTCTGTACCTTAGGATTGGCGAGATAAACTTTAGCCAGTATACAGTCAATTATGTGTGACTGTTTGATGGTCTGAACGAAGAAGGATATCCGAGAAGGGCGTCCCGAGGGCTGCGGGGGCACCAACGAAGTGTCAACGATGTATTGGTCGTCCACTTCCAAGGGCAGATCAACTTCATGAGCATCCGTTGAGCGGATCGATGGCGGGCGACCCAGTTTCATACACAATGTACGATCGAGGACCAGGCATCCCCACCACAGTCGCTTCCTTGATTCCTTTTCCACCGGCAAAAGGTTTCCATCATCGGTTGGGTTGACATGGAGGCCGATGCTGATTGCATTGCGTATCATCAACCCAGCAAAATTCCAACACTCGTTCAGCGCGAGGGTGCCCTGTAAGTAATGGCACAGCAGAAGGAGTGCTTGGACGAGAGGGAGGTCCGCACTCCTAAAAACCAGGGACAGAATGATACTTTTCGCGCGCTCGATGAAAGCTAAGGCGTGTTTGTCAAATTCATCTGTCTGGCCTGCGCGGCAAAATTCGCAGCCATACGCGAAGACGAGGTTCGCGAGGGCCAGCCAGGAGGTTTCGCTCGGTCTCGAGAAGTCTGGATCTGCCCAGAGCTGCTCGTAATGAGCTCGGAAGCTTCCTTCGTGGAGGAACGGGTAGAGCACATGTACTCGCTCGAAGTACGCATCGATCAACTCGTTTGCGACCTGCCGTGGTGGTAATTTGTAGTGACCGCACCCCTCGTCCTCAAAAACAGAGGGCGAGATTAATGTCGCGGGGACAGCTGAATCTTCTAGACTTACAGTCTGAATCTCGTGAGCACGCACCGTCGTCGACGATGGCCTTGGGCGGAGCTAGCTTACCATCACCAGGCTCTGCGTGCTGTCCGTCGTCGACTGCAACTCGGGCCTGATCTTGGATACAAACTTCAAGGTGGAAGAGTCGCCAAGATAGCCATTCGGCTCGACCAGGTTCCCTCCGGACGAGACCAAGCGGTCATGTCTGACAGAGGTGCCTCTTCCCTCCTCGTGCGATAGATTTTGGAGACCTCCAATACTCCCGTCGATGTTCTTCGATCCCTGGCCAACTTCTGCTCCTCTTAGGAACCCTTCGATTCCCTCAGTGGTTTGCAACGGTTCTTGGACCCTGCCTCTAGGGTTTCCTCGAGGACGATCTGCAGGGGCAACGCCATCAAAGCTACACGCAATTAGTCTTGGTGTTCGCATTGAGGCTGCAGCGGGTTCACACCGTTCTAACAAGGGTTGGGTCACATCGTTGGCATACTCGCAAAGCAGCCCTCTATTTTGGCAGCTGAAGCATTTCGGCCGCTTACCATCACAACGATGTTTCTTCTTCCGACAGGTGAAACATGCCTTTCCGAATCCCATTCGCCGTTTGTTTGGTCCGTTTCTGCTGTTGTCCGACATGGCTTGTGATGTGGTGAAATGCCGCGGATCGGGAATCGCGGGGACTTTTTATATCCCACAATCCCGGAACCTGGCGAGGCCCGGACGCGAATGGCCATTGGCATAGTGCACAACTCTAGTGACTAGGTATAGTCTGTGACTGTCGGGCTGAGACAACGAGACCCTCTACCCTCTCGTAAAACTTGGCCCGCAACATGATGCTCGGACTGTCCTTCGCCTGTCGGGACTATGATCGAATGAAAGCTCTGGAAGATGGCAGAGTGCGTCCAGAGGGTATCGACCAGGTGTTTCTATCGTGTTGAAGAAACGTAGACTATCTCCCCCGCGTATCCTCAGCCTCTGGTGGCTAACGAGTCGGCAGATTCTTCCGGCAGTTGCGTTTTCAGGAGTTCGACGTCTCTGAACTCTCGCTCTCGTCATATGTCCTTACCTTGAATCAAGACGACCCGCCTTTCATTGCTGTGCCGGTCTTCCCGTCGCGGTTCTTCAGACATCAGTCCATGTACATCAACAAGAATTCTGGTATTGAGCAACCATCAGATCTGAGAAGCAAGCGAATCGGCATACCAGAGTATCAAAGTCGGTGTAGCCTACGAGCCCATCAACGCTGGAATGCTAACTGCTGCGCAGTGACGGCAGCGGTGTGGCAACGGGGCATCATGGAAGAAGATTTCGGTGTCCCTGTCTCGGAGGTCGAGTTCTTCATCGGTGCTACAGAATCCTCCCTCACGAAGCGCAAGACCAAAGTCTCACACTCGCTTCCCCCTGGCGTCAAGGTGCATGTCATCAACCCGGCAAAAATCTTTCTCAGATGCTTGAAGACGGCGAAATAGACGCCATCTTCTCCGCATTTAAGCCCTTGAGTGTCGATCGTTGCCAGCACTGTACGTATCTCTTCCCTGGCTTTAAATTGGTAGAGGCAGATTATTACAAGAGAACCAAGATCTTTCCCATCATGCATGTAATAGCCATCAAGCGATCTGTCTATGAGGCCAACCCATGGATTGCCCGGACACTGCAAAAGGCCTTTGGGGAAGCCTTGAAAGTGGGACACGAAGCGCTCCGAGCACGCTCAGCCTTGCGGTATATGTTACCGTGGCTTGAAGAACATGTCCGGGAGACCGAGACGCTGATGGGCGACGTCGACTTCTGGAAAGATGGTTTCCAGGAGAATAAACATGTCATCGACAAATTCCTTGAGTACTCGCACAAACAGGGACTGGCGAAAAGACGCTTCCAAGCTCATGAGTTATTTGCCCCGAATACCTTGGAATCGTTTGTACTAATAGGAACGCAGTAGCATAGTCAACTATTGAAACAGTCGATGTGCCCAACCCGCTGGTTTTCCCAGCCTTGCAGGTAAATCCTGGCCCAGGTTGAGAAAGCCCAAGTGTTTGATCGGGGCATCTCAATCTCTGCCCAATGCCGAAGGAATCCACGAAAGATGAAAATCGTTTCCATGACGAGATGGACATGCCGCAACGCCAAAGCCACCGCCGAGTTGTGGGGCCATGTGGGCCATATTGGCTCTTTTTCTTTTCAGCCTTGTGGATGTTCTCGTATCCCGCCGCGGCTCTCTCCGACCCCTGCAATTCCTCCATAGCGATTATTCCTGCAAAAGATAGAAACGGGCATGCATAAGACCGCTTAAGGTCTCCTGGATAGGTTCGATCCAAGGTAAGACTCCAGATAGATGCTGTACGAAATCGTCTTGTTAGCCCTCGGGGTTATTGTGAATGCCCTTGTTAAAAATGTATACAACAAGCGGCGAAGTGAACAGTTACTCGCCCATATCCCAACTCACACCTTCTTGGACGGTGATAACTCTCGGAAACGTTACCTGTCTGATCTCAAGACCTTGCTCGAATCTGGTTACGAGAAATACAACAAAATTGAGCAGGCCTTCAAAATCACCATCCCTGTGGGAGGATATTCTGTCATATACCGAGTCATTCTCCCCAGAAGCCACTTGGAAGAGATCAAGCAGCTGTCGAACAATGTCTTCAGCTGGCAGCTCGCATCCCGAGTCATCTTTGCCCAAGACTTCACCGGTGCGCCTGACCGGGGCCCATGGTCTGGGAAAGCCCTTCGCGTGGGAATTCATCAGAATCTGGGAGATATCACGTCCCAGCTTGATACCAGAATCAGCCGATATTTCGCCCAGAGTCTTCCACAGGATAAGGGCTACGCCGCCACAATAAATCTGATGGAGTTCTTCGTGCCGACAATCACCTTTGTCACCAATGCGCTCCTGGTCGACCCGCGGCTGTCGTCCGATCCAGAATGGCTCCAAGAAACTGCAGACTTTGCGGTGACCCGCTACGGCGCAGCTGACGATGTTCGACAATGGTCACCTTATCTCGCGGGTCTCATCGCACCATTCATCCCTTCGGTGAGGAGACTGCGGGAATAGAGGACGTAGGTCATGCGGAAGATGAAGCCCATCTATGACGAGCTCAAGGGGCAATCTCTCCTGTCCACCGACGACAAGAAGAATCGACGAAAAGGTGCCTTCGGATACGAATGGCTATGGAGTGGCACTCCCGACGACGTCACGCTCCAGGACTTCTCAGACACGATGATGAGAACGCTGATTGCCGCGATCCACACCACTGCAAAGACCGTCAGCGTCGCCTTCATCGACCTCTTGACACAGCCAGAGTTCCTGGCGGAGCTCACCCGGGAAGCAAAAGAAGCGGTCGAGGACGATGGCCAGAGCATCAACTTGGATAAGTTGCTCAAGCTGGACTGCTTCCTGAAGGAGTCACAGCGCCTTAGCCCAGTTTTCCTGTGTAAGTTTCTGCCATCCAATGCCGCAGGGGCAGCGAGCTAACGAAATGCGCAGTCACGATGAATCGCATCCTAACCCGAGATTACGAATTCAAACGCCTCGGACTGAAATTGCCCAAGGAGACCATGATCACGGCCCCGACTGCCGCCATCGCCACTGATCCAGATACCTTCCGAGAACCAAACACATTTGACGGACACCGGTACATGCGTCTTCACGAGGAACACAAGGAATCTGCCAGCTCACTGGTCCTGGGTATGTCTACGATCGACTCCATGGGCTTCGGGTTAGGAAACTAGGCGTGTTCAGGTCGTTTCCTCGCCGTGAACAATTTGAAATTGATGATGGCCAAGTTGATGATTGGCTGGGAGCTGACCCTGGAAAAGAATGGACAAGAGTTCCAAGGTCCCAGACCAAGCATGGAGTACAAGGACTTTTCGGTCCTCCAACCAAGCCAATTCAGCATTCGATTAAGGAAGCTCTAGATTGTAAGGTCAATTAGAGTCCATACCTTCCATAGTTCGATAAAGGATCTCAAATTGTGCGAAACGCCCATCCAACAAATATCTGCTTGACCGAATCTGTCAGCCAGCCTGCCGCTGCTCGTCGATCTGTTTTGAGCCAATTTCCGGCCCATTTTCTCCATACATAGCTCCATTTCAGGAGACATTCTAGATAGCTACGAGGAGTGGATTCTGTCAATTCAATTCGATTCGATACAAAGCATTTCTAGCTAATTCGAGCTATTCTCGCGCTTTGCTTGACAGAATCCGACAACTTGCGGCCGCCTCTAGTATTGTTGACTTTCAACCACTATTCTTAATACTACCACAGCTTTTCTCTTCGATAAAGCCACCGAAAGTCTCACAGGCATCCTTGTGGCGCAGGGATATGCGGAAGCTTTCAACACCGGTCAGGACTGCGTGGCGAGGTGTTACGGTCCCGCTCACGTAACTGGCGCGGGCTCTCCTCTTGTATCTGGCTCTTTCTCGATAGCTTCTTCTTGAAGACAATCAAGATTTTCTCGACGAACGTTACGTAAACGCAATACGTTGCACGAGGGGTTTGAGGTTTGAGCGACTGCTCTCGCTAATCAGTCGATCGCAGATCCAAAAAGCCTGCAAGAAAGTGCAGGACTTCGCAATCTATATCCTGGAATCCAAGGACTCGCCGTCGACTAGGGAGAGCTTTTTTGACAGCAATCAAGATTTCTTTCTCTAATGTCACTAATATGTATCCTCGTTTCGGGTAGAAATATCCAGAACTCTTGCCGCCCCAATGCACATCTGCACGTGACGCATGACCGTCGTCTTCCGCTTCCCTGCTGGAGAGTCTTACAAGTACAGGCCGCATTATGCTTGTCCACCAGAAAAAGATGACGACGGTTGGTGGAAGTCGTGGAATCAGGCGGTGGACTTAGCTTCCTTCGTGCCGCATGTGCTGCCTTGTCGCTGCAGGTCGAGCATCAGTCATGCACCTTGGATATGGATATTGACTTACATCAGCTGGAATATGTGGCCTTTGCTCCTCCAAATTCTATCGCACTGTAGAACGTGATCTCCTTCGGGGCGGGTTGGGACCTGGCGTAAAGGGTCCTATAATACGTCCAGTCCTCGATAGACACCTCCTTCGGTCGCATCCGAACGATGGGGCCATATATTTGATGAAGGCCCAAAAGTGTCTGTGTTAAAGCACCATGTGCTCAGTTTCAGATCACATCAGGGCATGTGTCGAAAGCAACAAGTCAGGAATGGCAAACTCACATGACGCTTTCGACCCGTCACCATTGCCAGAGCACATTTCATACGGGCAAACCTGGGTCCGGGAACATTTCGCAAAGGCCCCAACCAGACGAGGTAGAGCCCCTAGATTCATCGCCTGTCAGCAAAATTGCTTCATGCATGAGGCGAAAACAGAGCAAAGAGACTGAAGGGAACACAGAAGAACATACTCTCGTCACAGCGAAGGCCAGCCATATGAGGACCACTGCTCCGGCATAGAAAGCCCACCGGTCGGTCCTTTGGGGGACAAGGCCGAGTACGTCCATCGCTAAGAGTATACCACCGAGAAGTTGGTTCTTGAAGATAATGGCCGTGATGACCCCCGAGAAAGCTTCACTGGCAGTGAAAAAGACTGTACTTCGGCATTGGATGGACCTTTGTCTCCCGATTCCCGAATACATGATCAGATGCTCTGGGGAATGTATGTCCCACCCGCGGCGTCTGGGGAGTCCCGGGAGTCCGGGGAGTCCGGGGAGTGATCGACGGAGGATGTGGGTCTGTTCTCACATGATCACAGCCACCGTCGTGAGAGATGCATCGTACCCGCTGCTGTCTCTATTCGGACAACCCTTCGTCGTTGCATTTGCAACCAGCAGAGCCTGTGACGCCGAATGACTACTACGACCCCACAGACTCGAGTCGTGTGACTTTGTTTCATTCCGGTGGCGGTCAGTTGGGATGGATTCGGATATAGAGAATGGATGCCGGTGGTGTATTCGGATGGACCATTTCCGCTCAGAGTTTCGGCAAACCGACGAATGAAGTTGTTGTACGGAGAAGAACTGAAGCGAGGGCATGAACGGTATGGGTGGCTCTGGTCTTCTATCTGAAACACTGACCTCCTCGCTCTATAAAAGATTCGGCAGAAAACGAGAGGTAGGAGGCTCTCTCAGGAATGCAAAGCAGATTACTCTCCTCGCAAAGAACTATTGATCCGTATTCCGTGATTCATTGGTGGTCAGATCGAAAGGTAGCCACTGAGCGCGCAGCTTGTGTGCGTTACCGTGTGCGAACTACAGCGACACGGAGTGTGGCAACAGAAGTTTGACACAACGGCATTGCCGGAACCCATTCTCGACCTCCGGAGGACTCACCAGCACGAGCCATTGAGTGGAGGCTGCAAGATTGAGAACAATACACATCCAGAAGCCGGTACGGTGCTCTAATCACAGACTGCGTGACTCACTGGATTATGAACCCACTCCATGCTCCTTGGTTGGGAGGCTATGGGTAGCATACTCTTAGGCATAGGCTCAAGCGCATAACAGGATACGCGATACCAGTATTGAATTGCCTTAAATATTTATTGCCTTGACAGGCAACTTGAACGGCGCCTACGGCGCCTCGCATGCTTCACAGATATTGTCAGACAGCCTGCGCCTCAGCCTGCGCCTCAGGCTGTCCATCGGCCCAATTGAGTCAATCTCCGGCCTATCTTGGCCCAATTTCCTTCATATTAAGGCCCATTCTCAGGTGCATTCTAGATACTTCTTAGTTAGTCAATTCTATCACTTTAATTGTACTTAATTCGATTCTTACAGACTTTTAGATCTATACTAGCTATTTGAGTTAATTTGTCTAATAATTATAAGTCCGAAGTTGTTTTCTACAAAATAACATTCATTTTCCGATTCGTGCCCGCTTTTCAACTTAATTAATCTTAATTACAGTTAACAGAATAACGTTCACTATTGTTTCTGTATTCTCAGCTATTAAAATGATTATTATTCTTAATTCTTTAAGAGATTAAAATAAATAATTATTTCTGATTTAAAGCAGAATTAGAGATAATAATATACTATTATATATTAATACTGATTTGATCTTAGAATTCTTAACGCTTATTAAATCCTCAAATTTAAGATTAACAGATGTTAATTGAGCTGTTAAGTTCGTTATTAATCTAAATCGAGATAAGAGAGAGATATATAAGCTGCTTCGAAATAAATATAAAGCTGAGATGACTATATATAAGAAGAAACATGCAGTATTTAATAATCTACAAAGATTTATTATCGAAATTATTACTTATACAAATCTAGTCTTTATTATAAATCTCGAAATAATATATGAAATTCTTTAAATTCTTAAAAAGAGATTAGCATTAATAAATAAAGCTTATTAATTAAAGTTATTTTAATAATATTAAGTATTAAAAAAGGTCTTAAGAACTTAATAGCTTAAGAAGTAATTATAATTATAAGAAAAAACATATATAAACGCGAAGAAGATAAATCTATTTAATATTTAGAATGAGAACTCTTTATACAACTTTATAATGATTATTAAAAGTGTTAACTCTATCTTCGTCAGTTTATATAAGATAGCTTTAGAAAGAGATATTTATAGAAATATTAATATACTATTAATATTCGATTTAATTAAGTTATTTCAAAATCATCTTCAAATTAATAAGATCATCTTTAAAACGCTCTCTTATATAGCTTTTATAATATTATAAAAAGAATCTGCGAAATTAGTTATAATTACTTAATTCTCTATAAAATCATATTTATTTCCTCGCTCTTATTTCTATTTAGAGCTTCATTTCTTCTCTATCTATCTTTACATTATTAAGTAACGCAGATTAGCTGAATAAGTTTTAAATATGAAAATATAAGAGATGATGAATAAGAAAATTAAATAAAATAAAGGAATTAAGAAGATAGTAAAAATTATAAGAAGAAGAGCTTAAAATAGAGATAAGAAAAGCTCGAATTCATTATCTAAATTAAGAAAAGAGAATACATAATTTAGATTATTTATATTAACAATATTAATATTATTTGCGATAGATTAAAAGAATTATAAGTTATAAGATATATAAATTCTTGATTTAGAAGTTAATTCTTATATCTATAATAACTCATCTAAATTCAAATTCGAGCGACTGATAATAAAGAATAATCAGTTAATAATAGACAAATTTATATACTTAATTAAGATGTTTGAGAGTGTTAATATCTTCATTTAAATATTTATAAATCCGAAAATAATCTCTTTAATTAATATTACTTTTGCGCCCGATTTTTTTATAAATATAGTCTCTCTTTATCAATTTATATTAAAAAAGATATATTAGAATATAGAAAAACAGTGTTTACATTATTAAGATAAGATCTTTTGCTTTATACAGCGTATTAATAATTATTAAGCACTTAAATATAATTCTCGTCTAAAACTAATAATAATCTCTTCTTTCATCTTCAGTCAGACTTCTTAAGTAGATATAGAGATATCGATTAATTATTAACATATTCTTATAAGTCATCTATAATAAGAGGTTATATCTTATCTTTAATAGAGCGTTTTAAACACAGTTATTCAAAATTTATTTATCTTATCTAAATACGAGATCTGTGCGTTAAGCAAGATAATAAAAATAGTATTAAGATGATCTGATAAGAAAGATTCTGCGAATAAGTCTCTTGCTCGCGTTATATATGATTTAATTTAGCTATCTACGATCTATAATAATGAGAAATAGATTAGTTACTTTCACTACTATTTTACTAACATGAATTTTATTTATACTCACGCAAAAAAATCTTAAAGCGTTAATATTATTACTGAGTTTCTTAATATAACGAGAACTTAATATAAATAAGTCATTCGCTATTTTCAAACTAATAATAAGATCTCTTTAAATTGTAAATATAATGAATTAATTATAAATAGAGATATAATTATAAAACACTCAGCATTAATTACTTAAGCTCAAAATAACTCTACTAAATACTTTAAGAAAGTGATTATTCAGAAGACTTAATATATATATATAACAAACTCTTTATTAAATAATTTATGATTTAAAATCATTAAAACAGCTGAATATCTTAATAATTATATGCTCAAACATTATTTAAGCTGGAAAACATCTATTAAAACTCTTATTAACGTAAAATCTAATCTATCATATTTTCATATCTATAATTATTAAGTCTATTCTCTTAATAAGTATATTCTTCGTACTTAGAAGCTTAAGTCAAGAGCTTATATTAAGCATCTCATTAATTACGATTTATTAAATATCTACAGAATATGAATATTCAGTCAGAAGAAAGTAGTTAGAATAAGAGACATCAAATTTAATAATTCTCAATTCTCAATTCTTTAATCTAAAGAATATCGATTTAGATTATTTTTTACGTGAGAAAGTTGAGCAGATTATCAAGATTATCAATATTCAGTTCTTAACCTTTTTATCATTGATTACAGCTGTTAATAATGAAATAGATGAATCATCTCACTCTCTTAAAGATTCTAAATTCTTAACTCTCTTAAATTCAGCTTTAATATCTTTTATAGACTTAAATTTAATATTAAATTCAGCTTTAACATCTTTTACAAACTCAAATTCAATATTAAATCAGCTACTTACATCTGAATCTATCTCTAAACTCTCTAATATCTTTAATCTATCTGAGCAGATTCGCGATCATTTATCAGATATCTGTAAAGAGTTTATATTTATAACTTCTTTAAATTCTTATATAACAATCGAATTTAACACTTAAAATATACTCTTAAAAGACATGAAACGCACTCGAAAATTTACACATTATATAGTTTACATAATATTTCTCTCTCAGAGCTTAAAGCTTGTCTTCTTTTATTCTATCTTCATTCTAATCTTTATATAAGATTAAATTAATAAAAGAGAAGATTTATATAAAGATACACTATCTATTAAGTTAAAAGTATAAAGATAGTTTATTAGTTATTAATTTGCGAGAGAATTTAAAGAGATAGCGCAGAAGAAAATTCAAGAGCTTAAAAAAAGAGATATATATAGATGAATAGACAAAAATATTGAGTTGAGAGTTAATCTATTATTCTTATTATAAGTATTTAAATATAAATTTAATATAGATAACTATTTTAATAAGTTTAAGATCTGAATTTACGTGCGAGAAAATTTATAGTAAATAGAATAAGATATTTACGCAGTTACTCTTACTATTAAAATGTTTCGAGCTCTAATAATTATTACAGCTGCTTTTAATCTTGAAATTCATTAATATAATATCGTTAATATCTTCGTTAATAATAAGCTAAATGAGAAAATCTATTATTATTTATCTAAGAAATTTTAACACTTAAATTCAATCTAATTACTTTTACGCGCTTTATATAATCTTAAATAATCTTCATTTTTATAATATATTCTTCTTAACACAGCTCTTAAAAAGTTAGATCAGTATTTAATATCAGATATTAACTATTTATATACTAATAATTGTCTTCTCGTCTTCTTTTATATTAATGATATTATTATTCTTTATAATAAGAAGAATTCGAAGTATTTTCGAGTCTTTAAGATCGTTCTTCTATATTAATTTGAAATGAGATTTCTGAAAGAGCTGAAATGATTTCTAGATATTTGAATTAAGTAAAATTAAAACACTCGAAAAATCTAATTATATTAAGATTTATATATAGCTAAAATCGTCTTTAAATTTAATCTCATTAATATCTTAAAATCTTTGAAAAGTTTTATTTTCTTTATTAATATTCTTCTTTAAAATAATAATATATAGATTATCTCACAACAAATTTTAATCTATTAATAACGTGTAAGATCTCTGAATTTTGTCGCAGTTATTTCTCAATCTGATATAATATTTTCTATTTCTAAATTGTTATAGTTTCTTACTAATTCATCTGCAGCTTATTTAACTATCTTAAATTGTGTTATTTTCTATTTCTACATTTTTTAAAGTTTAATTATTAAATACTCAGAATATAATATCAGCGAGCTATTTAAATACTTAAATAATATCATCTTTACAAACAATTTAATCTCTTATCGCAGCTTTAATAAATATCTCTTTAAGTTATATTAAGAGTTTATTAATTAAAGAGCTACTAAACAGAAAACAATTATTATATTAAATGCTGAGATCGAATTTCTATTACTATTCTTAATCTCTTAAGAATTACTTTAATAAAAACGTTTTTTTTAAGCTATTCAATTTAATACTGAGCAATAAATTATTATTAACTGCGATAATTAATAGATTATTCAAATTATTAAAAAAGAGATATTTAAACTTAATATTAAGTTACGTTATATTAATATATATTAGTATTAACTCAGATAAAAGATTTAAGCTAATTAAATAATAATTAAATAAATATTTATAATTAAAATGTTTGTTAATAATTTTATTAAGATATTATCTACTCAAAAACACGTTATATTTATATAATAACTGAATCTAATTAATATATTAAACAGATTAGTTCGTATTAAGAAGAAGAATTATAATAATAGCGAGTAGTTTATTATAAAGATCTGATCTATCTTTTTCTTCTTCTTCTTCTTCTTTTTTCTTCTTCATCATCAAATAATGTGAGAACTGAGACAGCGATAGTGACGATGTGATATTAATAACGTCAAGTATATCGCGTTAGTGAGCCTGATCTGATTAGAGTATTTCTACGCATTTTCAAGTCTATTAGACTTATTCTCATTCTTTACGCGAATTTTCTATATTCGCAGACACGTCTTAAGCGTCTTCACAGCATATTCACGCATTCTCAATCCTTCGAGACTTGTTCTCCTTATTTAACGCTATCACGCGTTATTTCGGCCCATCTTCAGCTTCAATTTCGCTCGAAATAGAAGCTGCGGGGATGTGTCAGATAGCCTGCGCCTCAGCCTGCGCCTCAGGCTGTCCATCGGCCCAATTGAGCCAATCTCCGACCTATCTTGACCCAATTTCCTTCATATTAAGGCCCATTCTCAGGTGCATTCTAGATACTTCTTAGTCAGTCAATTCTATCACTTTGATTGTACTCAATTCGATTCTTACAGACTTTTAGGCCTATACTAGCTATTTGAGTCAATTTGTCTGACAGATATCCTTTCTCGCGGTAAAACCTTTCTGCACCCGGATGCAATGGTACGGTTGTCTTGGCCATCTTTCTGGGATCCATGGGCCAACCCACAGGGCTTCTGTCACCCGGGAATGAATAAAATTGACGTTCGAGAACGATCTTGGTCTCCGACATGATCCACACGAGTAGATACGCCATGTCGTCGGGCAGGTCCTCTCTGCAGAAAACGGCGAAGTCAGAAAAGTCGATGGCGGGAAGTTCTTCCGGTTGATTCTTCCACCAGCTTGCGGGAAGTGGTCTGGGAGATAGACCTGTCTCGGCCATATTGTTCAAAGCTTCTGGTTCGCCAGGAATGGGGATGAATTTGCGGGGTCCGTCGATGAGATCCCCCCACCAGGGAGTCGTCAAGGCTTCCTGGAGCACGGCAGTGAAGCCCTGGGTGAGATTGTGACACGGAAGCAAGCACTCCTCTGGCCGGTTCGCAAAAACGACCTCGCCTCCCCACGCGAGGATCTCCTTGACAGGGACGCCGTGCGCTTCGAGATATCGATGAGCTATGTAGCCGATTTGACTGTCTCCCGTATCGGGACCCATGGCGATCTTCATCCTGGGCTTCTTCTCGCGAATGTCCGCGACCGTCTTGCATCCAAGACTTGGATCTAGACCCAGTACCAGCCGGTCGTTTTGGGGGATGATTGCTAGTCCTCGGAGACCCGGCATAGGTGGCTGACCGGTGAAAAATCCTGTGCCCTTCAACGCCGTGGCAAGGATGGCAGCCGGTGTCGTGATGGCGATCTGTCCCTCTCCGCAATGGACCATGGTCATCGAATCCATCCCTCCTCCGCGAAGACTCCAGATGCATGTGCGACTCTCAGGTCCGCATCTCTCGCAGAACTCCTGGGTGATCCAGGCCATGATCTTGTGCCAGTTGGCCTGACCCCAATCCCCAACGCAGCTGAGGAGGAGATTTCTCGCGATGGTTGGACTCCCCTGAATCATAGTCCTGACGGCTGGGCCTTTCGAAGGATCTGGCGTGGAACCCATTTTGCTGCTCAGCCACGTCATACACAAGATTCTAGACGGTGCTCAACGATAGACGTGACTCAACTACGTGCGTAGAAAAACGATCGAGCTCAGGATGAGAACGAGATCAACAACGAGAAGCAGAAAAGATGATATTA
>JAABUK010001686.1_pt1 | contig 41491 bp, 36 predicted proteins | sample 5559141 | NCBI WGS metagenome assembly JAABUK01 (sample SAMN10711869, study PRJNA513367) | rock metagenome | isolation source: Antarctica rocks | place: Antarctica: Victoria Land, Pudding Butte nord | collected 2016-01-03 | reverse complement strand
TTGATGAACCTGCCTCCTGCGGTGTCGGCCCGGTTTGCATTTTCTTCAATGAACCCAAACAGCATTTCACCTGCAGCATGCATTCATCATACATTAGTTCTTGGAGTGAATGGTGGATCCTTAGCAATTGTGCTGCTCATGCAAAAGAGGGTGTGCAGAATGAGGGCTTGCCGGCAGCATCATACAGGGGTGTGCAGCAAGCTATTTTGAAAAGTCTGCAGACAGGTGCACCACATAGTATGGTATTACAGAGATGATTTTTTAAGGTGAGGCCTGGTGCAGCATACAACTTGTGCTGAGAGGGTCGGTGAGCTACAAGGCTTGCCTTTTGTGATATGGACGATTTCTGTCCCTCTTGGGTGGACATGGGGCTGATTGACGGCACATGGTGCCAGAGTGATCAAATTTTGACCTACACCGTCACCAGGAAGGGTAGCAAGCGCTTGGTTATTGTTCACAAACTGCAGCAAGCACACTTTTGTGACCAAGGTGTAAGTCGTGAACGGACAAGATTTCAACACTTGCAACGAATAAGGCTCACCAGGCTGGATTGAGTTCCGGCAGGAGTTTGGAAGTCGTTCTCTTCGAAGCCGAAGGCGAAGTCATTTGCCGGGAAAATCCGCCGTTGCTGGGCTTCGCTGTCAACAGCAAGGTTCGGAACGGAGCTGGCAGGTACAGGGGCTGGTTGGCCAAACACAGTAGTTTCTGGGCCGAATGTCGGGGCCGGCGCATCCCGGCAGTTGCAGCACGTCAAAGCCAAAATGCAGATCAAAGCCGTAGGCCACTGCATAGTTTATATAGGGCTGTGTTTGAGGAGGAGATCTTTTGCAATCACTGGAAAGTTGATAAGTGGTGCACAGCTGGGAGCAGGAAACAGCTTGCAGGAGGTCAACTTTGGCGAGTCTTGAAGCAGGACAACAGGTGAGGACTTGCCGGTACGAATGATGTGCCGGAGTCATCACTGCTTGCTTGCTATATACTGTGGCGATGCCCTGACACCGAAAGCCAGCGCAACGGCAAGCAGTCCTGGAAGCAGCGCCAACTGGATTCTCGGAAGCGGCAGGAAGTCATGCAAGGCTTGCATTGCAAGCTGGTGGAGGCGTAACAAGAAGCGTCACCGTCTTGCAGAAGCTGTAATTCCGGTTGCTCCCATTAAAAATTAAGTAAAATCTCCTAAAATTAGTAGGTGGTATTCTGTGTGGATCAAACCCATGGGCCAAGACTCGTCAAGACTCTTGCCGCTGCAAGCCACTGAATTCTGTCTATCTCGTGCTGGCTCTGGGAAGATCGGGCTGTACCGCTGCTGACATCTTGCGCAGCGTTGTATCCTGTCTGTGCCTCACCGCTTGAATCAGCAAGTCGGGACCTGATGCTGGGCCGAAATGTTCGGGATCTGGAGTCGCAAGGAAGTTTTCTACGTAGAGCGAGCTCAATCGGACGAGCTATGTCCGGTTCGTCGTCGTTTGGACGGCGCAAGTCTGTTCACGACCCGCAAGAGCGCGAGCTCTTGCAAGGGCAAGAGAGCAGCTCCAGCGAAGAGCCGGACAGACCGCACAAGCCTAAGGCATGTGAAAGAATCAATAGTTTGGCCAGAACAGCTGTTGAAAGGTGTGCTGCACATCGTCAAGTCGCTTTTGCTCTAGCATTCCGTCAACTGCCTAACTGATGCCACTCCTCTCGCATGCAGTGAGGATGCAACGGCTGCCAGCGTCCGAGCTGTTTCCAAGGAGCCCTATGACGAGGACATGAAGCACAAGTATGCCAAGCACCTCAAAGCATCTGAAAGGTGAGCGGGTCCTCCACAACTGCGCCACGAGGCACAACAGCCTGACTCCTGCAGGAGCTGGTTTAATTCAACCTGGTGACAGCTTGGAATGAAGACTCTAGTTGAAGCCATGCAGCGCACTGGGGCATGGCAATCAAACAACTAATGCAGCTGAGAGTGAGTGCATGCATTTGTCACAGGGTTGCAACCAAGGCCTTACTGAGCTTGAAGGTTGAGAATCCTCAGAAGGTCTTATGGATGGTCGCCTTTCTGCTCATCTTTGGTGAGTGACGCCATGAGTACATACCAATCACAGCAAGGGGCTTTGCATTGCAGCCAGTTTCAGAACAATCTTGTCCACATCCAGTCCGGCACACATGACACAGCTTCACAAGCATCAACACAAGTGAAGGAAATGTCTACTGGCCTGTCTTGTCAATTTAAGAACGCCTGGACAGGCGTCAGACTTTTGTCAACATTTGACTCCACAAAGGTTGTTAACAACAGCAATGTTGTTGATGACAGCAATACTCACAGTTCCAATGGTGATGGTCTCTTCCACATGCAGGCCTGAGCTTCATGGCAGAGTTTCTGCAGACTTTGCCAATGACCCACGCTGCACATGTGGCACGCCGCTCCAAGGACACACAGCTACAGTTTGACATCTACGGCTGGGGTTTACCCATAGCCAAGGGTGCAGCACAGACCATCAAGGTGCATCATCATTCTTGGCATGCAGCCTCATTGTGGGCATCATGACAAGCCTCCAGTCATGCTTTCTGTGTGGGGCATGCAACGTATGTGGTGCTCACATGTGTCCATTTTTGCCAGTTTTATGCATCACTGCACAGTGGCAATCTCAAGTCACAAATATTGCATGTCATTCATATGGCATTCCAGCGGCTCTGTTTTGTTAAAAACTGCATAGCTGCCATGCTGCCATGATGGACGACGTCTCACCTCTGTGCTCTGCAGGTCGCAGCAATGTTCATACTCTTCCCTGTAGCACGGAGCGTACTCACTTTCTTACGGAGAGCATCCTTCCTAAAATGTGTTGTGCCATTTGACAGCAACCTCACCTTTCACCGCTTTTTTGGTTATGTATGTGAGTACCGCCCTGCCCTTGTGCTTATTGCCTTTTGCTGTAAAGGGTATGCATGCTGCCTTGCAGCCTTTCTGCACTGTTGCCTCCATTCCAATGTTGGCTGCGACTGTGCGTGCTCGTTCACCAAGCATGCGCATAATCTAGACGACTCATCATGTTATTATGCTATGTACTGCAGTGTTTCTTTTCTCCTGGATCCACACCTTCGCGCACGTGGCCAATTCTATCAATCAGGCAAGCCTCAGGGACACACCACAACTCATCTGCATGCAGACTTCCAGCTTGCAAGTGCCCTGACTTGTCAGATGCATACCACTGCTCATTGACATTAACCGAGCATTCACAACCTGGTCACGTTTGCTTATCAAAGCAACAATCCCCAACTGTATAGCTGCTGAACTGGCTGCAAACTCTCTTTGTGTATTGAAGTCTGTGTGTGAATGCGCCCATGCAGACCAAGGCATCAAGCAACACCAAGTCACTTATGTGCGACAAGCCTGATCCAAATGATACCAGTCCACCTGGTACTGGCCCTTCTGGCACTGTTTCAATCTCCTGCTCTCCCTACGAGCAGGCATTTGGGCCCGCAAAGTTTGGCCATGGCAACACTCTGTTTGGCTGGTGGACTTCAGAAACTGCCATCACAGGTACACCTGCAGCTGTCGCATCTCGCGCCTTGTTGTATCATCCTAGCAGCCAGGCAGCATTGGCGCATACATCCCAGCTTTTGAGTGGTAGATTGTCTGTACAACCCAAAGAGTACATGCGGTGTTGAGGTCTATGTCAGCTATGGCCATTACTGCATACAACCGTTTTGCAGCCAGTGGTGTCAGGCAAAGCAACAAGCTTTGACAGATGTCTTGGGATGTCCTGTTCAGATTTGGAGTGATGGTCATGCAGGCATCATCATGCTTGCCATCCTGTGCATTGGCTACCCTTGCGCCGTCTTGAGGAACAGCAGCATGGCAAGAAAGGTCATCAAGGTTAGCCAGGCCATCGCAGCCTCCTGTCTCAGTTCTGCATGTTGAGGCAATGTTTAATGAATGCCAGATTCTGCCAGTGCTCATACCAGGTCTTGTGTTGATCATCCTTAATCCTGGCAGTTGTTGTTTTGCCCAGCGTCCCCCTTGAATTGAGCCTTGCACGCAGAACAAGGACCTGTCAGCATTGAATACGTGCGCGTTTGCCTAATTTTAAGCCAGACTGGCCGGAGGTGCATGTGCCCTTGATATTAGGTCAAGCCCAGTGACAAAAAAGTGCTGGAAGCACGGTGATGGTTTTCCCCACAGCCAAAAGCTCAATGGATGATGCTGTCTGCAGGATACATCCTTCATAGGCAGGAGGATTTACAGTTTCACCTGGTTCTTTTTCAGCCACCAGTTCATGACAATCTCTTTCTATGTAGCTGTGGTGCTGCACCCCCTGCCTGGCAAACCAGGCAACCCCCGCCCCCACAGCAGCACCACCTGGGTAAGCTGCCACATCAGCAAAATTTGCGTGATTTGTTGTAAACTGGTCCTGGCATTCCCAGTCTCATTCTGTTCAGCTGCAGAAGCATGTTTCTGTCATGCAGCCCATGCAGTTACTGATTGGTTGTATGGTTCTTGCTTACTGAGACTTGGTCCCAGAAAACAAAGGATGCTGAGATTGCAATCGTTACCTATGCTAAATTGCATCATGTAAACTGTGTGCTCAATACGTATCTGTGAGCATGCTTAAAGCCATTTAGATCCAGTCTTGACTCATGTGCCTCAGTCAGTAGCCTTGACATTTTGACAGCGTGTCGATGCCTGTCTGTCTGTGCAGGTGTATGTGCTAGTTGGGGTCCTGGCCTATGTCATAGACCGTACCCTCCGACTATACAGGTAGTGCAGCGCCTGTGTATGCACATGACACCTGTGAAAATACCGTATTAGCATGCAGTACATACTATGTCTGCAGGTTGTGCTGACTTTTGCCCTTGTCTTATCTTGTCTTGAGACGAGGTATGTCAGTGTTGACTTGGTGGATGTGCTTGCAGACAAGCCACATGGGAGACAACCGTGCTTGATGCGCGTATCTTGCCAGGTGGGGTTCTGGAGCTGAAACTAAAGAAGCCCAGAAACACCAACCTGTGGCGCGCCCCTCATTTCAAGTACATGTGAGTGCTGACATCATGCCTACATTAGTCAGTTAGATGACTATCACGCAGCAGGTCACATGGTGAAGAAGAAGCTCACATGATTGTGGCATGCTTCGCAGTTGTATGGTTTGCTCAAGGCCTGCTGCTGATTACTGAGTCACATGTGCCCAACCAAGTTGAGGTCTTATCAGCATCAACTGCATGATTGAAGACCTGCAAGACCTTGTTGAACTCCTGCACTTGAGAGGATTGCATATCTCACAATGCTCTTACTTGACAGTCAAGCTGCTGCCCTTCATGTCCCCAACCATGCACACCCCAGGGCTTATGTAGAAATGCTTCAGACATAGTGAAGAACAAAAGGAAAAGTTTATGCTTTTCAGCGATCATAACGGGAGCCCGGAGCAGACACAATGAACATGCCTTCACACAGGTTAAAAACATGCTTTCAGACATGATCATGACCCCCACTGCTCTGTTTGAATGAACTGCTTTGATTGCAGGCCTGGGCAGTATGCCCACCTGAATGTGCCCCAGATCTCATGGGCTGAATGGCATCCCTTCACCATCACCTCAGTCCCATCAGACGAATTCATCATGTTCCACATCAAGAGCGCTGGAGACTGGACTGCCCTGCTGCATGACTGCATCAGCACACAGCTGGTGAGATACATGCTCTGATGCACTATACGCATGTTTGATGTGCCATACGCATGCCTGACGCTCGTATGTGTGCCTGACAGATCTCACCCTGGGCACGACCTGAGCAGTAGCACAGACAACGTTCATCGTTTGTTGCTGCAAGCAAGCTGCATGCCCTCGTCTGCTAGGGACAAGCTGCTGTGCTCACTCACTCACTCACTCACTCACTCATTCACTCACTCACTCACTCACCCACTCACCCACTCACCCACTCACCCACTCACCCACTCACCCACTCACCCACTCACCCACTCACCCACTCACCCACTCACCCACTCACTCACTCACTCACTCACTCACTCACTCGCTCATCCGCTCACTCACTCACTCACTCAATTGCTCACTCACTCCCGCAACTCATGACTGCCTGTCATCACAATCTCCTCTGCGTCATATTGAAGCTCACAAAGTGAAGCTGGCACAGAAGCTATTGAGTAATGTGCATGCAGGCAGCTAACAGCACAGCAGCGGAGGCGTCAGGCCGGCGTCTGACGCGGTCGTTACAGCACGTACCAAACCTAGCCTCGCTCTCATCCTCATCCTCATACTCAACCTCCTCCTCACTCTCACCCATCTCCTCGCGCTCATTCTCACCCTCTGAGCAGCCTAGAACTGCGCTCAGTGGCAGAGCCTGCGAGCTGAGTACAGTCTCAGAGGTGGCTGCTCTGCCACATGTGGACAGTGCCAGACTTCGTTCCTCAGTTATGCGACCAGCAATCTCAACAGGAGAGAGCACTGCTGAGAGCCAACAGGTATGCAGTGCGTCAATTTCCAACAATCAGAGTGCAGCTTTGAGACATTCTTGTTATGCCAAAACCCAACTTGTGTATTTTGGGTTTGTGCTACAGTCATCCAGCCACTGGAATTAGGGTTTTGCTGCAGTCTTTTAACCAATATATTAGCAGTTTTGCTGCAGTCTTTCAACCACCACACTCTTTGCTGCAGTCATCTGCACACCATATGTAAGGTTGTTGCTGCAGTCATCCCAACACTATATGCAAGGGTTTTGCTGCAGTCGTCCAGTCAACTAGTTTAAGCCTTTGCTGCAGTCATCCAACCACCACATTCAGGCATTTGCTGCAGTCATCCAACCACTATGCCTGAGGTCTTTGCTGCAGTCATCCATCCAATCAGTTTAGGCTTTGCTGCAGTCATCCATCCAATCAGTGTAGGCTTTGCTGCATTTATCCAATCAATTGGTTCAGGGCTTTGCTGCATTTATCCAATCAATTGGTTCAGGCCTTTGCTGCAGTCCTCCAGCCACTACACTTAGGCTTTTTCTGCAGTCATTCAAGCATTACACGTAAGGGTTTGTCTGCAGTCATCCAACCACCAGCGTCATGAGTCAACAGAGTCTGTGATGTCTGGTCAGTCAGAGCGGTATGCCGATGCCCTGGGGTGGCCCGCCCCCCTCATCCACATTGATGGCCCCTGCGGAGCCCCTGCCCAGAACTACAAGGACTACAAAGTCCTCCTGCTGGTGGTCAGTATACTCCACCTTGTGTCACACTCTGTTATGGTCTAACATGTAAGTGTGCATCACTCACTGTACAGCTTTTACTCTGTGTCACACTCTGTTATGGTCTTACATACAACTCTGCATCACTTGCTCTGCCTGCCATCATGCTATGAGTCAGCATTGGTCAAGCTTGATGGTGTTGTGGTGCACTTGTGCAGCATCAGTGCACCAGTAATGCTGGTGCTACACTACAAACAAAGAAGATCCTCAGAGACTCTTTCATCTTTGTTTGTTGTGTACCACCAGCATTACTGATGCACTGATGCTGCACAACCATAACAACTCCCCAATATAATATATATAAGTAAATCACAACATCGAATCGGTACTGCTGACTAGCATTTGCATCTCTGACCACATCTCTGCTGCAGCATCCATAGCAAGGCTGGCACATTGATGCCACCTTAGCTTTACATCAAGATGTGTTTGATAGTGGACCGTGCATGCCTGGCTTGCAGGGAGGTAACATTGGTGTGACGCCCTTCATCAGCATCCTGCGCAAGCTGCTCACTAGCATGGAAATGAACATGTGCTCCAACTGTGGACAGGTCAGTGTGCTGTGCATAGACCTCTGCGGCAGCTACTTCAGCTCGTTGCATTGTTTCTTACAAGTCTGCATGCTTGCTGTCAGCACTTTAGCCACGGCAGATGTGCATCTTGTCTTCACAGTAGATACACAGTCAGTTAGACAGTTGTTTACACTGTTGTTCGCAAGTCTGCATGCTTGCCACCAGCACTTCAGCCATAGCAGATATACACATTGTCTTCATGCATGTTTGCAAGTGCCTAACTGCACGCTTGTGGACACACCATGAGAAAGGTACTGAGAGAAAGGCATTGGTGGACATGCTGGTGCCAAGCTCTGCTGCCTTCCAGTCACACCAGCTTTGTAGCTATAGCCTTCTGACAACCAGTGCTGCTTTACTGCTTTATTATCCTTTGAGTGTGCACTCAAAACAAACACCATTTTCTTCTGTTTCATGCTTTTCCTTCGTGTAAGCGGTACTTCCTCTGCCTAGCTTTGGTTGATGGGCTGTATCTTCTTCTTTTTCTTTTCTCCTTCATTCTCTTCTTCTTCAGCCCAAAAACGGTGTGGCAAAAGTTGCGTGCTGTGGTGCAGTGTGACCGGAAGCACATCAAGCACAAGCACGTCTACTTCTTCTGGACAGTGCGCGACGTTGAAGCTGTGCAGTACTTCACCTCCACCTTTGCAGTATGCCCCCTCACCTTTCACCTGCTTCCTGTTGTTTTGCACCTGCTTTTCTTGTTTTGTCGCGGTAGGCCTATTGTACATGGCATATCCCGATGGTTGCCGGCATAGTTTACATTTCTGCTGGGGCTACCCTGTGAAGGGGGCATCGGCTTGAACCTGCCCCATCAAACAAGCAACACTCTGCACTTCTGCCTGCTCATGTTCAGTGACTTGCACTCAAGCAACATCCCTGTGCTGACAGATGCACGCATGTTGATTTAGTCATGTTTGGCTTGTTGCACATGCATGTGGCATACCTAGAGGGTTGCCGGCATCAAGTTACATCCCTGCCAAGGCTAAGGCCCTGCCCCTGCCAAGGCTAAGGCTCTGCCCCACGAGGGGGCATCAGCTCTTGTGATGCATGCATGTCCTCATGCCAGGCTACAGATTGACGCATGTTTTGCAGTGAGACCTCTGTTCAACATGTGGGGTGCATGCAATGGGCTCTACGCTTGACATGACAATCAGAGGTGTACTCTTCTATCTATCTCCATATGGTGCCGTGTTTGATGGGAGCATGAGTAATAATCCTTCTGATGATTGTTACTCATGCTTCACATCAAACACGGTACCAAATGCAGATAGATAGAACAGCACAGCTGTTATCAGACCACCTGTGTGGCTTATAAGCATGAGTCACAAGCATGACTCACAAGCATGACTCACAAGCATGACTCACAAGATAATGAGCAATGTGTCGTCATTGCAGGCGGTGAAGAAGCTAGACACTCATGGCATCCTTGACATAAGGATCCATCTTACCACCAGGAAGCCTGACGCAGCTCACAGCCCCATCCAGGTCAGTCTCAGAGCTTTGAGTCAAGAGTCTTGAGTCCAAAGTCTTGAGTCAAGAGTCTTGAGTCAGAGTCTTGAGTCAAGAGTCAGGAGTCTTGAGTCAAGAGTCTTGCATAGCTTGCTTTGCCAGGAAATAATGTGTCGATGCTTTGTGCATGCATGGTGCTGACAGCTGTACTGGTGGAAGCTTTTGCAGCACACAATCTGCCGTCACATGTTTGTGCATCAGTGTTTGTGCAATACTGCAACATGCGCTTTGTCCGCACACAATTTCTGAGTGCAACTCAGTGTCTAGTTCTAGTGCATGCACAAAACCAAGATCCAGGCACACCTGGTAGACATGTAGCATAAACAGCCAAGCACAAGTGAGTAGTGTATCTGCAGGTCGGTGCAAACTCAGGTAACTTGCAGACTCCTTCCAGCTTAGGGTTGAAGATTTACCCTGGCAGGTAAGCTTAGATTCATCCACCTTTGTATGTCATGTCCACTGTGTCCGTGTGCTCCAAGCGCAGCATGTTTTGTTGACTAGAGGGTCCAATGTGTTGCCAGCATGTTGTGAGCCATGCTCTGAGTCGTGAGTTGTCACAAATGACTTACAACCTGCATGTTGGGGTTGTAACCTGGTGTCATTGTATGATATTCTGCATGGTTTGTTGCTTGCATGCTGCTGTGAAGAAGCAATTCACCAGACTTGGCTGATGGTGCAGGCCAGATTGGCGGGCTGTATTTCAGACTGTCTGTGTGGAGCACCCAAAGGAGACCGTCGGGGTGTTCTGTTGTGGCCCCCTGGGTTTGACCCAGGATCTGAAGGTGTTGAGCAGGTAAGAAACCTGGACCGTCACATCTCACACAACTTCAAGAATTGACAGCTGGCATTTCAGCTCAGCTGCTACCTCATGCTGGGCATCATGGAATGAGAGCTAAGTAGCACTGGCATCTTGACTTGTGTCCAATCTTGTCAAAGCCACTGGTAGCATGACCACTCAAAATTTGCTGCACAGCATGACTTCAGGTTGCACAGATGCAACTTTTCTACAATGCTGCACATGGCGTCGCACGTGAGTCAGAGTTGAGAGAAGTGTGTTGTTGCCTTTGCAGGGAATACAGCCTTGCCAAGAGCAAGATTGACGCTGATGGTGGAACCAAGCGCAAAGGCCAAGCTACTAGGTTTGACTTCTTCCAGGAGCACTTCTGAGGTGCTGCCAACCCTGAACGGTGCAAAAGCATATAGCTCTGCAGGTTCCACAGCAGGGCTTGACAAAGATGCTTGCAGTTTTGAGGTGACCTAGAAGTCATCAGAGGCTGTTGGAATGGAGTCAGATGAGCAACCATCTCACCTGGATGGGACCTGCATGTCCAGTTCGGCTTGAACTTATGCATTGTCCTCAGATCAAGCTTCTATTGTACAGACTAGTGCTGAGCTGCTGCTTCAACAGGCTCCCCTTATGATTGCCAGAAGGCATAAGCCTTTCCAGGTTTTTGGTCTATAGTGTACCAATGCAGTTTGTCTACAGCATCCTGGACAGCAACGGCTCAACCAGCTTTGCAACTTTGCAAGATCACAATTTACTTGCGCGTAGATTGCAATTAGATATCACCTTGTATATATGTACTTGCAAGTAGATGTCGACACCGCCCTCAGATGAATGTCTGTTCAATTTCTATACCATTTGATGTCACAGCCCTGTAGCATTGCACACCTGGGCAGCCCAATACAATACTTACCTTTCATTAAATTGACTTTGAAAGGCATAGTCTTGTCTTTTCTTTTCATTGCAGCTGATTGAGTCATATGCTGCAACTGTATGATCAGCTGGCTATCATCCTGTGTTAGGCTCCCAGATTCATGCCTTGTGCAAGACAAAACTGAGGCCAAGTCAGTGCAGGTGCTGATGTTACGTAGTGCTACGCTGATGTGTATACACATTATCATGGCTGTCAGTAGTGTGGCATTGCTGCAATTGCTAGGCGATTGTGTATTACTTGGGTATGCATCCAACGAGCATTCTTACGCTTGAGTTTGTGGCCAGCAGACTTCCTGTAATGTGACCTGATCTCAGGATCAGACACTTGGACTGTACAATAATAAATTGATGCCCAATTTTCGTTTACCACCACGTGCATGTGCCATAGCACTGCCAGTCAACCGCTTTTAGCTAGCTCACTCTGGATGCATGGCAACTGTCACAGTTGAAATCATACGTGGCATAGCATATAGTCAACAACCATGTAAACGCTGCAGCTGGTGAGATGCCTGGATCACTTGGCTGCTACAGAGTTTTGATGCAACCAATCTGCATGCATGACTATGTCGTATGCATAATTACAAACATGCCCTTACATCCCTGCAAATAAGTTATGATTGAGCTTCTGGCATGGCGCATTGATGAACAGCACTGATCCATCACGCTTCAGGCGGTGCTGGATTGTGCTCACCCATACTGTGTGGCTGCTTGTGTGCATGCTCTCTCTTCATCTGTGCCCTGCATGCAACAGCTGTGTGAGACTTGGCTTGAAGAGAGAGAAAATACAATGCCTAAGCCCGCCAGCGAGTTGCAGGGATCATGGTATAGATCAGTATCATTGTGCAAGCACATTGCATAGCACGTGTTTGTCAACGTTGGCATGTGATGCGCTTTTGCTGTTCTGTGACAGCTGCCTGTCCTGCATAACAGCAAAGGTAGGAGCTTTTGTGTACTGGAGTTTGTTAGACACTATGCTTATAGGCACTCTGTGCTTTTGAGCAGATGATGTGCACAATGTGATTGATCTGAAAATCTAAAACTGCCTGCACACATGAGGCACCTCACACCATGAGGCACTGACCTGCAGCACGTCAGCATAGCAGCTTTGGCTGCAATGATATTCTGCTTGATGACAGCAGAATGCACCACCAGAAGGTGCACGCTCTTTCGAAGACAAGTGCTGCAAAAGTCAAGGCATATCGTCTCCAGTGTCAAGACAGCAGAAGCTACAACACTATAGTTGTCACAGGATCTTAGGATCTGCTTTTTTGAGCTGATCTGGTGGCGCAAATTTGTTCATCAGGCTCTGCAAGGGCTGCGAATGAGCGTCAGACTGTCACAAGTGTTGGGATGACGGCTAGGGCTTGAAACAAGATCAAGGATTGCACTCCAACCAACGTGCGAGAAAGCGAGAGTGCGAAAAACTCTACGTCGTAAACTTAAGATGCCTCGCTGGTGGCCAGTGTCAGGCTTGATGCAGTGCAAAGTATAGCACCGTCTTGTGTTTCTTGGCAGTCTGTCCGTGACCTTCCGATCTGTTCTGATCCTTGACTCGCCGAGAGGCTTGCGGGTCTACACTACAGATGCACAATTCGATGTGTACATGGCATATGCCATGACAGCTTTGCATGCGTTGTGTCTGACTGGCAACACGTCAAATCAATGGAATGCTGAACAGGGATTCGCTTGACCCTCTACAACGACACAATACGTGTGTTGAAAATGCTGTGTCATTATGTGTCAAGTTGTTGAAGGGACACAAGGTAGTCTCAGATGAAGTCCTGAAGGGGACAGCATGGCTACAACAGTCCATGTGTCAAGCGTACCATTCATCAACACAGGCAAAGCAGTTTTTGCAGTGCAGAGAGCTGCAGCCAATGCTGGTAGATTTGTCCTCAATGCATCTTTGTTTCCAGTTTCACATGCCACCAAGCACGCTAGTATGAGGTGCTAGCATGTAAACGTTTTCTCAATGTCATGATTACAGAATAGGAATGATATCATTAATGAGTGCTGTATACATAAGTTAGGGAAATAATCATCAACAGTGCTGCACTGCAGCAGTGCTATCTCATCATGCTTTAGCATCACGAGTTCTGGAAAAAAAAACTGTTTTTACTTCCAAAACATGTATACAACACTAGAAGGTAACTCTATACCTGGACTGCCTGAAACTGCAGTGACATTGCACTGCCAACTGTGTTGAGAAAAAGAACGGAAAGTTGCTGAAAATCACAATGAAAAGCTTGTCACCTGCAACTGAAGCTGACTAGAAGGAGGCTATATCTGGGGAAACACTATCAACCGAGGCACTAGCTGCAGCAAGTAATTCTATCAGCTTGACCCTGGAACTTGGGTAAAGGTGTTCTCCTTGGTAAATTTGGGAAGAGGGATGTTGCACCTTGCAAGGCATTCCGTGTCAAATGAAGGGTTGACTTGTTGAGGAGAGTTGACTTGGTCCACAATGGCCTGAAGGGTGGCATCATCCAGCCCCAATGTAGCCCTCAGCGCAGATAGTGGCAGATTGAAGAATGCTAGTGATACAGTCACAGTGCCTGGATCTCGAGTAGGGAAAGTGGCAATGAACTGTGCAGGGGTGCATTGCAAGTTCTGTCCAAAATGCACCAGCCCTGCAACATCATGTTGGTTTGCTTAGCCACCATACATGCCACTGGGACTTAGGTAACATGCCAGACAGTAGCTTGGCTGGCGCTTGTTGAAGATATGGCCATGATGAAAGGCACACCACTTACAGTCATAAAAGGCCATGTCGGGCCATAAAACACCCAGGTGTGCTGCAATATCAATCCTGAAAACATACCTTGTGGAATGAAGAAGGACTGGCCAGTAGCTACAGTTGCATTGATGAACCTGCCTCCTGCGGTGTCGGCCCGGTTTGCATTTTCTTCAATGAACCCAAACAGCATTTCACCTGCAGCATGCATTCATCATACATTATTTTTTGGACTGAATGGTGGATCCTTAGCAATTGTGCTGCTCATGCAAAAGAGGGTGTGCAGAATGAGGGCTTGCCGGCAGCATCAAACAGGGGTGTGCAGCAAGCTATTTTGAAAAGTCTACAGACAGGTGCACCACATAGTATGGTATTACAGAGATGATTTGTCTAAGGTGAGGCTTGGTGCAGCATACAACTTGTGCTGAGAGGGTCGGTGAGCTACAAGGCTTGCCTTTTGTGATATGGACGATTTCTGTCCCTCTTGGGTGGACATGGGGCTGATTGATGGCACATGGTGCCAGAGTGATCAAATTTTGACCTACACCGTCACCAGGAAGGGTAGCAAGCGCCTGGTTGTTGTTCACAAACTGCAGCAAGCACACTTCTGTGACCAAGGTGTAAGTCGTGAACGGACAAGATTTCAACATTTGCAACAAATAAGGCTCACCAGGCTGGATTGAGTTCCGGCAGGAGTTTGGAAGTCGTTCTCTTCGAAGCCGAAGGCGAAGTCATTTGCCGGGAAGATCCGCCGTTGCTGGGCTTCGCTGTCAACAGCAAGGTTCGGAACGGAGCTGGCAGATACAGGGGCTGGTTGGCCAAACACAGTAGTTTCTGGGCCGAATGTCGGGGCCGGCGCATCCCGGCAGTTGCAGCACGTCAATGCCAGGATGCAGATCAAAGCTGTAGGCCGTTTCATAGCTCGTGTAGCACCGTGTTTGATGAAAAGAACCTTTGCGAGTGTTGGAGACGAGATAGGCAACGCAAGGACGGTGCTGCGATACGGTTTGCAGGCGGTCAACTTCTGAGACAGGAGAACAGGTGAGCACTTGCTGGTATGGCTGCTGTGGTAGAGTCATTGCTGCTTGCTCGCTTGCTATATGCTGCGTCAACGAAGCCTGTGGAATCGGCAAGCAGTCTCCGAAGCAGCGCGCACAGGATCGCTGGAAGCGGGAGGAAACCCCTGTGAGCTGCCCTGTGAAGTGGTGGAAGCGTAAGAAGAAGCGTCACCGTCTCTCACTGGCGACACTATTTCCCAAATTGGCGAAAGGCTTTTGCACACCGCTCAGTGCAGCCCTCAGTACCCTCAGTAATTCAAGCTTTGTGCACACCCAAGACGGACTCGCTCGCTTGTTTTGCAAAATTGCCCTAGTTCTTTTCCGACACGAAGCCCTGTAGTGCTATGATCCGGACTCTGCTATCTACCAATGTACTACTAGTTCTAGTGGTGTAATGGCCAACAGTCTATAGACAGGTCCAGCTTGCAGTAACAACAAACATAAACAAAAGCCAGTCAATCATTGAATATTACAGAAAGTCTGCATGGCTAGTTGCTGTGGCTGTGTGCATTGCAAGTTGAACACCATGTTTGTCTATCATAGCATAATGCTTATAGCAGCTGAAACTGTGGTGCATCAAATTGCTTGAGTAACAGTGGTTTCATTCCCAATCTGGGCTCAGTTTCTGGCTGCCCATTACAGGATGGATATTGGGGCTAGCCTGAGGAGAGCTTGCATAGACTTTATGATGCAGCTTGTTGTGCCAGGCAGCAAGGAGGGAACCAGCTTAGGAGTGCAGTATGTTTGCATTGGTTGAGACTAGAGTTCTGTTTGCTGCTTGGCATGTCATGCCCAGCAGCAAATACAAGCAAGTTGGAGTGAAAACACTATGGTGCCGTTGGTGATCAGTTGTGAACAAGGAGGGATTACCGTTCATAACTTATTGTTCCCAACCAAGTCTCTTTGAACTCTGTGTTGGGGGTTGCACTCAGCTTACACAAATATCTGCTGCTTGACAACGGGTGTGTGGCACCACCGGTTGGGTGACTTAAGGCTCAATGTGCAATACCTTCCAAATTAAAGGGTTTGAAATCCTGCAGACAGTCTATTCTGATCTTCAAGGCTGTCAGCAGAATTGTACCCTTTGGTTTGAAAGGTGATGCACATTGAAAGGGAAATAGGTACATGTGCGCATGCACTAATTGCAGGTCTTGCTCAACAGCTTATCAATATTGGATCACCAACAAGAGCAAGAGCTAAGCTGTGCACAACGGGTCACCTTTGCGGTGACAGCTTTTCCAGGCGATGGTGCGTTACGTTTGCACAGATCTGTTTAGACATACCTATATAGAGCAAGCGGGTGCTGCATGTGAGCAAACTGGCCTATGCTGGTCTTGAACAATGACAACAATGTCCAGACTATTTCATTCAGCTGAGGCAGGGTGTGTGAATCATGACCCATCCATTTGTGCCTTCCATGGACCGTGACTCCGGTCACCAGCTCCTTCCTGAGCCTAGGCAATCCAATAGCAGGCACAGCCTGGGGCTGATGTAACACACCCTGAGCTTGGTTTGCAGCCACACATTGTGTATGCTTTGGAGTTGCAGGCATTGCATGGCTGATGATGTTCAAGCCATGTATTTGTATTTTGCTCTGCTTGGCCTTGCCCAGGGGGCCATGGTGACGTTTGCCAATACATCTCCACTGACAAGTCAGCTAACTGTCAACTTACTACTAATGGCTTAATGACTGCTGTAGTACCCTAACCAGCCAGTCGCGGGTTAGACAATTGAACCATAGAATGTGTGCATTACTTCTGCAATCTGACCAAAAAAATAAAAGAAGTTTAGACTGCATCAAGAATGGCCAAAATTGGCTGTAAGGAGCAATGAACTAGTCCAGTCTTCATGCAATTTTCAAGTCACATTGCATGCCTGAGGAGCATAACGTCATGCGCACATTGATTTGAGGCTTTTCAATGCTTAAGCAAGCTTGCTAGGTTTCTAAGCTTAAGCTGAAGGCATTGTCCCCATTTTGTTTTGCTGACTGGTTGTTTTGCTGACCGGTGGTACCATGACTGCATGCAGGCTGCAATTGCACATGACCACGGCCCAGATTGGCAGCAAGATGTGCTTCAAGTTTGACTTTGAGCAACCTCAGCTGATGCGCAACCAGCACATGTACAACGACTATAGATGCTGACCTAGCTCGCTGTCGAGCATACACCGCAGCCCATCTAGATCTGGGTCATATCAGGTACAGTCATAAGCTTCCAGCTGCTGCAGTTGCGAGAGTCTCCTTGTTTATTGCTTGCCTTGTGCAGACAAGATTCTAGAGCGAGCTGGCCGGTTCTTCCATTCTTTTCTGAGTTTTCTGCTCATACTTGCCGCAAGTATGAGCAGAAACTGCCAGAAAAATGCACCCCACGACCTGTAACCGGCGCTTCTGACCAACAGGTATGCTGGAAGGAGTCTCAACAACTACTGAGCTCCTAATGAGCTTCTGAGAAGCAGACCTGGTTGCACTGCACAAGCACTATCGCCACACCTGGCACACTGTCACAAACAAGCAATGTCTCAGCATCGCCTCCGGAGGATCCTAGCATGACTTGCCATGTCTGCTCACTAAGTCATGACAACTCACACAAATCCTGACACAGCAGCAGATCATGCGGCCTTTCAACCCATGTGCTAAAGGCCACAAGTTGATCTTTCAAATTTGGGGGTCTGACGCATGACCACAAACCACCTCCATATCACCTGGCCAGCTCATGTCATTGTACAGCATGTGCATACCAGCATGAGCATAAGCAGCCCAATGGATCTTCAAGATGTTGAAGCACTGTGCAGCGCTGGCAATTGTAGAATGTCATGTGATGATCACAAGCTTGCTTAATGTCATGTAATGATCACAAGCTTACTCAAGTAACAAATTGATCTTTTATTGCTTTGCAAGAACAGAATCAGAGCATGTCTGGCTTTTGGGAGAAGATGAGGCCAATCCCCATAAGTTGTGTTTCATCCAAAGCTGCAATTAGGGTCAGCATTTAGGGCCAGGTGTGGTGACCACAGATAGTCACGATTTGGCATTTTCATTCTGGTGGACTGTCAAGTGGGCTGACAGGGCTGCCATGTAAGGCAGCAAACACACAAAAGAAATTCAATCCTACACCTTTCATCACCCGACAGAAATCAGGACAACTGTCTGTGGTACCTACATACAATTTGATGTCCCTTTCCGGTCAAACCATCCTGGTCAAACTGGTACTTGCAACTCTTGACACAAGGCACGCAAGGCCGAGCACACATGCATCTCATCTTGACTCTTAGAAAAAGGACAGCAGGTGTGGCACATCTGTGCAGCGACTCAGCTGCTCACACAAGGGTTACATATGCTCACATTGAACGCTAATTTGTACGAACGCTTATAAGGTGGTAAAATGCAAAGAGAGCAGCGATAACAGCCGCAAATTGCTGTCTATGACCTGTATGTAGGAATGTGGACTTTGCAAGGCGCAAAAACATCCAAAAGAAGACAAGTATTCTGGAACTGTGGCATGCTTGTCTAGTTGGTTGTCTGCGCACATGCGCAACCGCTGGCGCAACAAGAGGACCCACAGCAGATTTGTGAAGAGCAAGCCAGCTTGCCCAAGCACATACAGAATTGCCGATTGGCAACAGAGCAACTCACTTGATCTAGAATTGACAACTTGACAACTTGACAATGTGACGCTGCAGCATTCCAGTCATGACAGTGCATGAGACCTATGTACATCAGGGTACTCTGTTTGGCAGTCAGGTATGAACTTTCACATCTTGATAAATTTTCAATCATAGTTCAAACTGTGACAGTCAGAAAGCTGGTGTCAAAGAGCATCTCAAGAGAACAGTCCTGGGTTTGAACCCCACACGCCACAACTAGAGGAGGCAGGCTGCAGCCTAACCATGCAATGTTTCCATTTCAGCTGCTGTTTTGCCATTCAAGACTATTTCAAAAGGGAGATTGAGAAGACCATGCATAATAACAGCATGCAGACAAAGCCCTTGCAAGCCCTAACAACTGCTAAGCCGAGCTGAGCTGAGCTGAGCTGACTTGTGACAACCACAAGGTATCTTGCACAGATCACCTGCAGTCATTTGACAGCTTATGTACGCCTTTCTGCATGTTTGACCACTGACATACTGCTTAAGCGCACCTGCTTGGCCTTCTTCTCAGCAGCGGCAATGGCAATGGCAATGGCAGCCCTCTTCTGCTTGGCGGGAGCAGCTGCCAAGCTGAGCAATGGAGACATTGCTCAGAGACACGGCGACAACCTGGAGACATGGCGACAACCTGCAGGGTTGCTCTCTGCAAAGCAATGCAATGTCAATGAGGTTTATGCGTCTAGAAGCCACTGATAGTCACACAAACCTCTGATTTGAATACAACCATGCTCCCAGACAGAGCTACATCTCTCTTTGTGCAATGCAGTGGCTTGCAACAAGCAGGGCATGCTGCTGTTCCCCAGCAGCCATAGCACGGTGATGTTTCTTAGCAGGCACATCAGGTGCTGTTCCCAGCACAGCGCAATCCCCAGCAGGCACAGCACGGGTAAGCACGGGCCCGTTCCCTAGCAGGCACATCATGCTGCACACTAGCAGCATGCAAAGCCTGGTGATAAACGGGCCCGTGCCAGACCAAGCTCAGCACAATGGATGCCAATAGCAGGCAAAGCCTCGGGCTGGTACCACATCCTAAGCCTAGGCCTGTCTAGCTCAGGGTGTGGTGCATATAAATATATCAACGCCAGCAATCAGGCAATGTGGGATTGCATTGATGATCATGCGCTTTTACCATAATTTGCAGCCCTACATTGTGTTTGCTTCGGAGTTGCATAATGATATTCATAATTCAATTGAGTGTAGCTAAAGCAGCTAGTAGGCTTGATGACTGCTGCAGTGTCCAAACCAGCCAATTCTCGGACGAGGTGAATTGTTGCACCAAAGTAAATGTTACCGAGAGATACTTGTGGACAGCTATGTCAGACAGCACTCATCACAATGCTGGGGTGATCAATGACTTTTCATGGGTCATTGCTTGATTTCATATTGAATGATGTGCTTATACTCATGTACTGCACAACAGTCAGGTTAGAGCTGCAGTGAGCATGGATTCTAAAGAGAGGTAAGTATGCAACTGAATTCAGTGCATATGTTTTCTTGGGAGCACTCGCTTTGTTGACAATCATCAATCAAGTGCTGCAAGCTTCATTTCACATACTAGTAGTTTAAATGTAATTTTGATTAAAAGTTCGAAAACTGGAAGGCGTGCACACATGTTGAGGCTGCGTTAGTTTTACCACCTATGCTTCCACATGGCATGTTGATGTTGCTTTGACCGCAGCAGACCCGTAGAGGCCTGTGTTGGGCACACCCACTTGAAGCAAACTCATGGCAAGCCTGAAACCTGCAGGGACAAGAGTGGCACTCACCAAATGGACGATTATCACCCAAGTGATGCACACTTGCATCTCACAGCTGCCACATCTTGATCAGAACCAAGACCATGTCCACAGTCTTTGCTAGATGTAGACTGCTGGTCTACATGAAGCTAAAACTGTGGACATGGTCTTGGTTCTGACAGTTATGTGACAGTTGTGAGATGCAAGCATCAAGATATCTAGATAAAGAACCTGTTGTTCACAACTATGTAAGGGGCACCCAGCAGATCTAGATACATATTGAAGGGCAATTTGCAGAAGGCCGCTGGGCTGCGCTTAGCATCATATGTGATCTGATTGTCCTTGCAAGGACTTGCAATTGCAGCTTTGAAGTTGGCATCAGTGCAACTAAACATGTCTGAATCAGATCTACAACACAGTCTAGGTGGCAGGCATTAGGTCATGATCACGGCAGCTCACCCTGATATTGCACACATGCATCTCAGACTGCATCTCATCAGTTCACACACAAGACCTGGTGTATATGCACACATTGAGCTACTCATTGCATCTTCATGGCAGAGCAGCTTCTTGCTAGCAATAACAGCCACACATTGTTGTCTATGAGCTGCATATGCATGCATGAAGGGATGCGACCGTCGAAGGGGACATAGAGAATTCCCTGGACAAGCATGCTGAACAAACTGTGGCATGTCTAGGTGGTGCTCTGTGCCCCCTTAAAGACTATACGGTGGACATTTGAAAAGCAGGCTCGTTTGTCCAAGCGCATACAGACTTGCCGTTTAGGAGCATAGCAAGTCATGATCATTTGATATGAGACAGACAATTTGTGACATCGCAATATGCTAGTCATGATGGTGCATGGCAATATCATCTATTGATGCAACTTTGACCGCTAAGGAAGCTGGGGTCAGAGACATTTGTCAAAGTCCACGAGCTCGAGACTAAACAAAGATGATCATGGACAGCTGTGTTAAGACAGCAGTCATCACAGGACTGCAGTGACCAATCATTGAATGACTTTTCACAAGTCATTGATGCCAATGGCAGTATTGACATCTGTGCTGCTGTTCTTGGTCAGTGCAGTGTCTGCGATGGCAGTAATGACGTCTTGCATTGGTAGCCCTCAAGTGCAGCAATTTGTGAGGCACTGCTCACATCCCTGCCCAGCTGCACTCAGAACAAGGCGCTGTAGGTAAATGATGATACATCTAACGCGCCTTTGGGTGCAAGGCTCCGGGCCTGATGCCACCGCCAGTGGTGATGTCTGCGTTGATCTTGATGTTCGTAGTCAAGCACAGCTGGCCGGACGTTTGCACGTATAGCAGCATTGTGAACATGAGTACGTAATACGCCATATACTCCATATACTATAGCAGCATTGTAAATAGTGGGTGTGACAAGAAATCTGTGTCATCTTGACAGACTGTGCACCTAGTCATGGCTGACTGGCAAGCACAAGCTGTTGGCTTGTTTTGCTTCAATGTTGTCAACTGCAACGCTTGTCTTTGATTTAAATTTGATGCTGCGCAGACAACATGTTGCAACCAGTTCAATCTAAAAAGAAACAAAGAAGCTTGGTGCCAGCAACTCAAGCACCAAGAAGCTGACTTTGCTGAGCGCAGATGAGGAGTGGGCTGAGGTCAAGAGCAAGCCGGCTGGGAGTGCAGCAGAGGACACAACTGGCAAGGGTCACGATTAGCAGAGTCTCCTCAAGGACAGCACAGCCCTCATGAATCAGATTGTCCTGCTGAGCTATGAGTCTCTGTCAAGTGCGCGCCTTCGGCACTCAGGTCATATTCAAGCACAACAATGCCATGGTTCTTTCAGCAGCTGTTAGCTCCGGGCTGCCGCCTTACGAGGCTCGTGTCATGATTGCTGAAAAGCGTAAACTTTTCTTTTTTCTTTTCTATTTTCAACAGCTACAAATATTCAGAGCTTTGCAAGGATGTCTTGTAGGGCGCTGTGCGGAAGGGCAGGAGGCAGAAGTGGCACTTTCCAGAAGAACACTATGTAGAAGGGCAATTTGCCACAATTGTTGTCAAGTGTAATGTGAACCACCTTATTTTTGCAGCGCTAGTTTTGGCAACAGAGCAGTTTAGTATGTCTGACTTGTGAATCGTTGTGTGGATATGTCTGTTGCACTTGAAGCAACTGCAACACCGTACCTTGGGTCTCAGGTCCTTTGTTGCTGTTGACACGACAGTATATGTATGTAACAGTTCTGTGAATGTTGGAAACATGTGTGCATACAGCTTGAGTAGCACATGTGTGCAATGCTTTGCAAGTGCAACTGTCACGCAGGAGATCTGGGTCTTGCAAGCATAGCTGAGCCAGTGGGAACCACTCTGAGGCAGTGCAAGCTTTGGCCCTCACTGATTAGCCTGGTGCCTCTGGTTCAGCTTTAACAGGTGTTCCACATGAAAATGCATCTACCATACGGATCATCACAACTGCAACGTGCATGTTATCATCATTGAACCTTGGGTAACTGAGTGAAAGCATGCATGGCACTTGGCACCAAGCAAGACTAACACGTGCAAGCCTAGAGGTTTAGCCTGAATCAAGCCTTGGTACATGCTTGTATGTACAAAACAATGTGTGTGGGGCGTCGCAGGCAGACTTTCATAGCAGAGTCATGAGGCCGGCCTCATGCATGGGCGCCCAGCTGGCACCATTGAGAAGCAAGCTGGTGATAGTCCAGAGCTGCAGCTGGCCCAGCTACAGCGGGCCCAGCTGGCAGATTCAGACAGCATCTTGCCAGAAAAAGCTAGCTTAGCTTGTTCCGGCAAGACGATGTCAGGGCCTGTCAGCTCTGGACTCTCATTGCCAGGTATACCGGTACAGGTACAGTGGCAGCTGCAAGGCCATCACTGCCCTTCCAGCCCCCACTGCTGCTTTGCAATGGCAGTGTAGCAGAGCTGAGGCCTAGCTAGGCCTATAGGCGCGCTGCTGGCATGTCAGGAGGATGATTTCTTGCACTGTTCTAGGTAGCCGCGAGGATCACATCACTGTCAGCAACGTTATTGACAACAGCTGTGGTTGGCAAAGCATGAGAAGTGGTGGAAGCAAAGTCACATCTGGATGCATTGACTTTGTCCAGATGATGGGGTTGCCAAAGCCAGCCATAGTTGCAGGCAGACTGGTAGCTCTGCCAGCCCAATTGCATCTATGGCCATGGCTAGCACCCTCTCTCACAGAAAGTAGCAGCTGGGAGGGAAAGGGGAGCTAGGGTAACCGACTTGAGTACCCCAGCTCCCCTTGCGCTCACAGCTGTTGCTTCCTTGAAGGCTGGCACATGGACAAAATCCCATCTGACTGCTGATGCTGTGTGAGCTCAAACCAAAAAGCTCACACTAGAAACCTTTCACACCTTGTGATGTTCTAGAAGATCTCGGGTGCAAGCCCAAAGCATCCCTGGTAACGGCACCTCGGGTGACCGCTGCGCATCACATAGTTACTCTCCATGCAGAGCATGTACTAACTTCACCTGCCGTCAGCTCATGTACCAAGGTCTGTAAAATCAGGAGTTGTAAAGCCAGCCAACTTGCTTGAGAGGCAGTTGCTTGAACCACAAGCTAGGTGGTCTCGGGGGGAAAGGGGGGGTGTGTGGGCTCCTAGCTAGTTTCAAGTGAATAGGAGCATACAGATGCAACCCTTGCTGTCCAAAGATTAGCCCAGATGTGATGATCACATGGTATCTTGTACACATCCGGCATGCGAGTTGTAGTCATTTGACAACTCATAAGCGCCTTTCTGCATGTTTGAACACTGACATACTGCTTGCGCAAAGGCGCACCTGCTGGGCCTTGTTCTTAGCAACGGCAACGGCAGCCCTTTCCTGCTTGGCGGGACTTGGCCTGAAGGGGCATGACCTCCTCATGTTGTGCCTTGGGCTTTGTACCATCTGGTTCATAACTCACTGGGCTGCTCTCTGCAGGGCAACTAAATATTGAGAATGAAGTATGTGCATGTACACTGATTGCAAGTCTTGATTGCGCAATAGCCGTCTCGATCATTGGTAAGAGTAAGAGCTAAGCTGTGCACAGCAGGTCAGCCGTGCAGTGAGAGCTTTTCCAAGCAATGATGCATCAAGATCGCACACCCCTATACTAGCGCGCAGATGCTGCATCTCAGCAAAGCTGCCCTCTGCCAATTTGAAATGGTGAAGGCAATGTCTAGACTATTTGATTCAGATGAGGCAGGGTGTATGGATGATGAGGCAGCCGAATGTGCGCTCCAAGGACCATTGGTCTGATCATCAGCTCGATCCTGAGCCTCAGGTGGTCTTGCAAGCTTGAGCTAACGTTGCTCAAGCCTGCAAGACTGCCTGAGGTTCAGGACTGTTAACATTCATGACTGCAGTCCTGTCTCTCAGCATGTGCAACTACAAATCAGACACAGATTCAGCAAAGCAGGCCAGTACATTGACCTGGTTTAATCAACCTACGTCAGGATTGTACCTGCACATGCCTCTGATATTGAACACATGCGTGCTCGCAAACAGTGCTGCATGCACTACAAGGAATGCGCATTCCTTGTAGTGCGGTGGCTTGCAGGAAGCCCCTCATTGTGTTTGCTGTACAATTGTAGGCACTGCATGGTGCTGATCATGATCATGCAATGTTGACCATGAGCTCATGCTCGAGCTCATGCTCGAGCTTTGACCTTGCAATTGCTCTGCTTGACCTTGCCAGAGGGGCCATGGTGACATCTGGCATTGAATCTCCACTGATATGTCATCTGACAGCACACAAAGTTGCAACTAGCCTTGATGAATGCTGTAGTATCCTGACCAGCCAATTGTAGAGAAATGGGTTGCACCATAGCACGTATTATACTAGACAAAGATGATCTTGGACAGCTGTGCTATGAGGCTGCAACTTAAAGACTGTCAGGCAAGCTTAAGGTGCAGGCGTAAGTCACATGCACAGTGGCCATGTCACACGTCAACCTCTACAGCACATGTGCGCACAACTAGTACGTACATTATACTGTCTAGGGATCATGGCAGAGCATCCCAGATCTGCACTGTTCTGACATAGAGTCCAGACTACGTAGTTTGTGTGCAACATGTGCCGCAAGCTTGCAGCAGCGCCTGCAACAGCAACTTTCATTGCTCTGTCAGTGTGTCACACATGAGTTCACAGCAAGGAAGCGATCTGCCTCGAGGAGGAGCTCCAAGGTTCGACTGAGTAAATGGTTTTGACAACTGTGCGTGTCAGCATCGCATTACATAAGGCTCAATGTGCACCACCTTCCAAATGAAAGCCTACACTCCTGCACACAGTCTCTTCTGATCTTCCAGGCTGTCAGCAGAAGTGTACACTTTGATCTGGAAGGCGATGCACATTGAAACGGAAGTAGAAGAAAAAAAGAAAAGAAAAGACTACGCCTTTTGGCGTCAATTTAATGAGAAGCCAAGTATTGTACCGGGCTGCCCAGGGAAACGGAGGTATGTGTGTGTGAACTGATTGCAAGTCTTGCTCAACAGCCTGCATTGCTAGCCTACAAGTACAGCAAATTACGAGTCAATGCTGACATCCCTGCCCAGCTGTACTTGGATGTAGATTTTATGACTGTAGGTAGATTTCAAGGTAGATGATGGTTTACCTAGAAAACTGCCGCTGAACGCAGCTGGTCAGGCTGCTTGACTACATATGTGTACTCTCCGGATCCGTAAGATTGGCTTTTGCATCAAAAAGGGTAATGCTCAGATTACAGGTGCCAGCAAACATCCTACATCATCTCCATGGTTGAGAAAGCTGTGACTGGCATAGAAAGTACCTGATAGGCGCAATTGCGGCTGGCTGCATGGTCCAAAGCTATGCATTTCCCTGAGGGTGGGGTCCTGTGTTCCCCCTGGTTTGCTGCCACAAGATCGCTGGAGGTCACAAGCCCGTCACATGTTTGGGTTGGGCCCAGATTCCCCAGTTGGATACTGATAGAGCATAGGGCAGGGCGTCTGGTGGCTGCCTTTTCCTCTGCTGGTGCGCCTGCACATAGGCAACTGTTGTGAGGTACACAAGCATGTATATGTGTTTGAGTGCTGTATCCGTACATTCACTAACATAACATGGTGCATGTAGTATACTCACTAAAGCCAACTTTGAGTGCTTAAGGTTGTGTGGTACATGAGAAGTACTTACTAGTTACAGGCGGTTCAACAAATGCGTAGTACTAACAGACCTAACAAGCATGTGATCACGATATCATTGATCTGCACATCATCATCAGTGCAACCAGTTGGAGTTTCCAGTCATCAGCAAAGGACGTTGCTAGGATGCAATGAAGCAGGGTAGCAGACAGTTGCGGTCACCATTAGACGGCGCAGCTGTGGTGGGTGTAACAGGGTTAATGGGGCTGCCAAAGCCAGCAGCATCCCCATTGACACTGCTGCACCCACCACAGCTGCATGCCAGTCCTCCTGGCTGCTCTGGTTTCAATGGGGTTGCCAAAGCCAGCAGCTTCCCTATTGACACTAGGGCCGGCAGGAGGGCCGGCATGTTGGTCAACAAGGTCGGCAAATTCTAGAAGGGGAAATAAGGCCTTGAACTAATTAGTTATAACAAGAAGACCAAAGTTGGCACCCATGACATTACTTTGTGAGCGGCAATTGAGGACACCAAAACTGCCCTAACAACCTTTTGAGCGGGCTGTCAGTGCAAAAACATCTGCAACCGCTGCTTGCAAGTTTATGCAGTGGTTGGCCACTCAGCATGCATGCAAGCAGCACTTTGGACACTGTTAACTTGTTGGGAGTGCAGTCAGATATGCTTGATAGGGTCAGAGCACCTGTGTCTACATAGGAGATTCAAGGAATGCGTATGTACTAACACACTTAACAGGCATGTGATCAGCACATTGTCATCAAAGCAAGCATGAGTTTGCAATCATCAGCACAAGACCTTGCTAGGATGCAATGAAGCAGAATAGCAGACATTTGCGGTCACCATTAGAAGGCGCAGCTGTGGTGGGTGCAACAGTGTCAATGGGGCTGCCAAAGCCAGCAGCTTTGCCATTGACGTTGTTGCACCCACCACAGCTGCATGTCAGCCGTCCTGTCGGCCCTGGTGTCAACGGTGCTGCCAAAGCCAGCAGCTTCCCCATTGACATGTCGTGTACACTAGGGCCGGCAGCACGGTGGTCAACAAGGTCAGCAGAAGGGCCGATAGGGCCTTCCACTGACGAGAAGACCAGAGGCAATGGAAGCTGCACTGCGGCAGGGGTCCACAGAAATCTGTGAGGTCTTTGTGAGGGGGGGAGAAGTGTGCCCCTCTCCTGCCCTTGATGGCGGCTGCAGCCCTGCTCACATCATGCCATGAGTGCTTTAAAGTTTTGGGGTGACTGGCCCTCATGAGCCTGATCAGGCCCAGATCCCCCTAATGCTTGACCATGACTGAGTTCTGTGAGGACTAAGCTTAGGAAGTCCTCACAGAACTCTGTCATGGTCATGCATTACGGGGTCAGGCCCTGAGGGCCAGTCACCCCAAAACTTTTAAGCACTCATGGCATGATGTGAGCAGGGCTGCAGCCGCCCTTATCATCAGCTGTAGCTGTGGTACTGCTGAGCAATGGCACGTGGAGTGTGCCGATGTGGAAGGAGGTTGAGATGCACCATGATTGGCAGGCAGCACTACAGAGGGCTGCTTCACTGACCTCTTCAGTCATGCTGGTTTGGCCTGATGTAGGGCTGCAGAGTGGGGACCCCACAGGACCAGGAAGGCTGCAATAGCTGTGAGAGTAAGGGGCACCAGGGTACTCAAGGCTGGCACAGAGACAGCAGACCCTATTTTGACTAGTCCCAATACTAGCACTCCTTGTTGTTGCAAGAGGCATGGTGCAATGTGTCTAGGTCAGAGCACTTGTGTCTCCTTGTTGTTCAGGGCTGCGTGGCAACAGCAGTCCAGTGCAATCCATAGTTGACCGACATGCATTGTTTCAGATGGTGTGCGGGAATTTGTTGGTGTGCAAATGCAGACTGTCCTGTCTCTGCAAGTGTGGAGCACAGTCACAGTCAATTTGTGCCTGCAGAGGCCGGCCTCTGCAAATTTGTGTGTTGGCAATGCACAAAACGGAAGCAAGATCATGTAGAACAGGAAGTCCAAAGGACAGCAGCTGTGTCAGATTTGCTTCTGGTGATTGCAAAGCAGCATTGGGGATGCAACTGACACTCAGTGGCGCATTTGCTGAGTCACAATTGACTCCTGACTCATTGGCTGACTCACGCGTGCACGCAGAAAGAGTGACACCACTTGCCAGGTGTTAAATTTACTTGGTAGATGGTGTCAGTCCTGCTGCGCTTTTGGTGCCGGATGAGTGAAAGCCATTGCTGGAATGAGAGGAGGCTTGCCCCACCCAGGCCTGGGCAATGACCTGACAGCCATTTCAAAGAGGGAGACTGGTCAGGCCAATTAAAAGCACAGAGAAGAAACTGAAATGAGAAAATACAATTGTCTTGACAGCTCTTGCAAGTGAGACCCTTGCTGATCCAATTGGTGCAGAGCGGTTCAAGCCTTGCAAGCTGAGCTGAGTTGTGATGGTCACAAGCCTTGGGTATCTTGCCAAGGGTTCAGGGTTGCACAGATCAGGCATGCGCGCTGTAGTCGTCTAGTTCAGTTCATGAGCGCGCTCTAGAACGCCAGATCTTGCATGTTTGCATGAGCAACCACATCACTTACAAGTCTGTGATCATGACTCTGTGAGCTAGGAGCCATTGCAAGATGGTCTTGGCTAAGCATTGTATACATGAACATGCGTCATGGCTTGGTTGGACTGCAGCGTGTGCTTTGAATGTGGCTGTCAGCTGAAAGCATACGCATGATTCCAGACAAGCCATGTCAGGTCTCCCATCTGGGTCATGTCAGGTGCAACTGCGGAGAGTCTAAGCTGCCAGCCGCTGCAGCTGCGGAGAGTCTATTTGTTGAACGTTTGCCTTGTGCAAACAGAAGCATTTGATCCGAAAATTTCTGCTCATAACTTGCACCGTAGCAAAGCAACCTGCAATGGGTGCTTCTGAGTAACAAGGTATGCTGGAAGGAGTCACAATGATCACTGAGCTTGTAATGAGCTTTTGAAAAGCAGGCCTGGTCATACAAACATCATTGCCACACCTGTCACCCAGTCACAGCAGCGTTGTAAGCGTCCTGAAAGCGCCTCCTATCATACCTTGCAATGACCACTCACTAAGTCATCATGACTCTTGAGTATTGACACTGCAGCATACTTATGCAGCATTCCGAACACTCATGTGCTACAGGACACAATCTGAACTCTTCAGGTGTGATGTGTGACCACATAGCACCTCAAAAAGCCAGCTCGTGTCCTTGACAGCAACTGTGTATGAAGCAGTCCAATGGACGTTCAAGATGTGGATTTCAACCTCTTGAAGATCCAGTGGGCTGCTTCACACACACTTGAGTCACAGGACAAATTTGAACCACTGTGCAGAGCTGATAAGCACAAGATCTTGCGTAAGGACAAGTAACATCTTGGCGTCCTACTGCTTTGCAAATGCATTGCCAAGTTGCAAAACAGCTTGGTATTTTACTGCTTTGCAAGTATAGCCATATGGCAGCAGCAGAGGAATCATGATCAGGACGCGTTTAGCTTTTGAGGTAAGATGAAACCATCCCCCATCAGCTACTTTTCATCCAAAGCTGTGGTCAGGGTTAAAACTGAGGGTTAAACCCAGGGTTAAAATTAGAGTCTGCAGATAAATGATCAATTTTGACGTTCCCGTTTTGGTGTACCACATGAAGTGAGCTGACAGGGCTGCCATGTAGAGCAGCAAACACATGCAAGAAAAGAAATCAACCCAAAGCCTTTCAGCATTGTGCCAGTTGTCACCTGGTCCTTACATGGCAGATATCAGGACAACTGTCTTTGGTACCATGTAAATTAATGTCCCTTGCAGGACAAATTTATACCTAAATCCTTGACACAAGGCCAGCTATGCCAACTAGGGTTTGTTTGGTGATAACTAGACCATCTCTGGGTTGTTATGGGCATTGCGCCATTTCTCGAGATAAACTAGGCAGGGTACATTGTACGTCACTGGTCTCGAAAAATGAGGAAGCTGAAAGCGGCTTGTGAACAGATAGACAAATCTGCAAGGCCTGAGTTTGAACTCGCTAGAGCAAACGTGTGCTGCCATCTCAACCGCAGCCAGCAAAGTGATATGAGGTAGGACTGCTTCAGTGTATCACACAACGCATCAATGCACTCAGGTGGTCCCATCCCGCATTGACATGCTGTGTAATACACTAAAGCAGTCTTACCTCATGTCAGTTTGCTGGCTGAGATCGAGGCAGCAGCATGCACTACGTTGCATGTACGCCGTACGATTGCCGCCATAATTTGCTGCTGCTAGCTAGGTTATGTTGCTGAAGAGGAATGTGTATAAGCAGAAGTACCTGGTGGGGTTGGCTACGTTTCTCCTACAGCCCTGCCTCACCCTGGCTCACCCCTGTACCCTGGCTCATCCCTGCTCCCTGGCTGCCGATATATCTATATGTAGAGGAAGGCCCCTTGCGCAATGCTTTGTGTCCTGCAAGGCATGCACATCATCAGAATGCTTGTTATGAAGTGGAAGTGCAGGCAGTGTGCAATATCTGAAAGATCAAAAGAGCATGGGCTTGTCCAACTCGAGCACCTTTGCTCAAGCTTGCAAGCACTCAAGGCCTTCTGAAAGAGGTGTTGACTATCAGAAGGGTACAGCGTGCACCAAATCAAGGCAGTCTGAGACATGTTGAGACTTCCTGCGCCAGTCCTTTTGAGCAAAAAATATGCATGGTCTCTGTCACAGTGAGTTGAACATTGGTTTCCTCTTGACCCTTTTCCGGGAGAGAGAATCATGCCAGACCCTCTAGTACCATGGCATGGTGTATTGTTTTCTGTCAAACAAAGAAATGCCACACCCTCTATAGAGCTCCTTCACCCACAAGGCGATGGTATCAGATCTGCTACCATTGCCTGATGGATGTTGGGGCTGGCCTGAGGAGAGCATGATGTATATTGGGGCTGGCCTGAGGAGAGCTTGCATACAATGTCTGACGCAGTTGTTGTGCCAAGGAGCAAGGATGGAACCAGCCCCTGCCTAAGAACAAAGTGTGTCTGCCAAAATTGAGACTGGAGTTCTCTCTGCTGTCTGGCATGTCGCGTCCAAGCTGCATCACCTCTCGCATGGGCATATGCAAATGCAAGCTCTCTTCAAGAAGAGCAGCAGGTCCAAGCAAATTGGGTTGAAAACGCCTCCCTTGGTTGACAGACAGACAGACAACACTTTGCCATGAGTTCCTGATACTTCTCATGACGTTTTAGCAAGCTTCAGCCAGCAGTGGCAGGAGGTGTAGCGCCTGCTGCTGCGGTGGCTTGTTGTCCTCATGTCTACTGAAGCTGTGGCTAGTGACAGCAGCGAGTCATATGCTGCTGCTACGAGCCACAAATTCAGCAGACGCAGGGCGTTTGCCAGAGGCTTTCAGCTGCTTTCAAACGCTACATGTTGTACATGCAGAGTTAGTTCAAACACATAGCACATATATGTGACAGGCAGAACATATATGTGACAGGCTTCAGGCGCCAATGGCTTGTTGTGTAACAAGCCACTGTCGCCCGAGACCTGCCACATAAACCTGCGCACCCTGTCTGGGAATCATATATGCTGCAAACATCATGTCTGTGCAAGAGGGTGCAAAGGGGGATCACAAGACCCTCTGGCTTTTCTTCAGCTACTGAGTACCCTTTGCAAGTCAGCAAGCCAAGCAGTGCAATTAAACCTTATGCTAGCAACACAACCCTAGCCACGCAAGCATAGGCGGCGCACTTGTTGCCATGACCAGTGACCAGCACCCAGATGTTAATGATGTGCGACCACAAAGCAACTCAAAATGTTCACGTCCTTTGACAGCATGTGTATATCAGCTTTGCTGCAAGCAGCCCAATGGACCCTCAAGAGGTCAAACCACTGTGCAGAGCTGGTCGGCGCAAGAACCCTTATAAGGACAAGTTCATTGCTTTGCAAGCATACCCACATGGCAGCAGGGACATCTGAACATGCTTTGCCTGTGGCATAAGATCAGGCCAAGACCCATCATGATCAGCCATGTTTCATCCAAAGCTGCAATTAGGGTCAGCACTTAGGGTTAGAAATAGTGTCTGCGAGGTTGTGAAAATTAGCATTTTAATTTAGGTCACCGGGTGTACTACGTCAAGTTGGCTGCTAAGGCTGCCATGCAGTGCAGCAGTTTGCTTAAAAACATATAAAACAAAATACAGGAAATACTATGCCTTTCAGCTTTATGCCGCTCATCACCCAGCCAATTCAAATACCGGGAAAACTGTCCCTTCCACGACAAACATATGCCTACAATTCTTGACACCAGGCATGCTAGGTTGAGGCATGCGCATTTGGTGATGACTGGACCTTCCCTGGGTTGTATATATAACGTACTTCTTGTCAAATGGCGCTTTGCCTATTACATAATAGGCAAAGCGCCTTTCGATAAGATATACGTCAGCCCATACAGTTGGATACCATATATGCTATACGGGCAGGATGGATTATACATCATGACTGCCGTGATCCCTGGTCTCAGAAACTGAGGAAGCCAAAAGCAGCTTGAGAATAGACAGACATGTCTGCGAGGTCTGAATGTGAACTCACGACAGCAAACGCATGCTGCTTTGATCTCAGCCATCAAACCAATATGAGGCCAACACACCCTAGTGCATTGACACGCTGTACAATACACTCAGGCAGTCCTACCTCATATCAGTTTGCTGGGACTGAGGCAGCAGCATGTGCTACGCTGCATGTACGCCGCACAATTGCCGCCATGAGCTTGCTGCTAGCTAGGTTCTGCTACTGAAGAGGAATGTGTACAAGCAGAAGTACCTGGTGGGGTCTGCTACACTTGTCTTACAGCCCTGCCTCACCCCTGCACCCTGGCTCACCCCTGCTCCCTGGCTGCCGATATATCCATATAGAGGAAGGCCCCTTGCGCAATGCTTTAGCATGCCCTGCAAGGCATTCACAACATCAGAGCGCTTGTCATGATGTGGAAGTGCAGGCAGGTGCAGGGCGCACGTGCACTGTATGAAACAACAATCACAGAAGCATGGAATTGTCGCTTCCAGTATTCTTGCTGAAGCTTGCAAATACTCAGCGCCTTCCAAAAATCTCCTTGTTGAGTATCAGCAGGCTGTTATGCGCATAAAACCAAGGGAGTCTAAGACAGTTTGACATGTTACTATCACAATAACATGGCGCCAAACTAGGACACCATAGATGGATGTATACGTAGACTGGTGAACCGTGCACGTGCTCTCAGCAGCTGAATGGCAAATCACATTTGCACAGACATGCACCTTGGCAAAGAAGGATAGGGCTGAGCAGTGATCAGCTTCAGACATGGTCAGTAATGACACCTCAGATGATCTGATTTACTATTCAGCATTTAGAGAACAACACACTGAGCAATCACACTGAGAAACACCATGATCAGCCTGGCGGAGCTAGGACTTGAGCTGAATGTTGGTGTCTTCTTGAGCCTTTCCTAGTAGAATGAGTAAGGCCACACCCTCTGATACCATGGCACGGGTTATGGTAGGCAAAGTCATGCCACACCCTCTAGAGTCCGACCATTTCTCACGCTAAGGTATCAGAACCAATACCATAGCATGATAAATGTTGGGGCTATTGGGGATAGCCTCAGAAGAGCTTGCATAGAATGTATGGTGCAGCTTGTTGTGCCAGGCAGCAAGGAGGGACCCAACTCCAGCCTAGGAGCACAGTATGTATGCCTAGCTTGAAGTTGGGTTTCTTTCTGCTATCTGGCACAACAAGCTTAAGCTGCATCACCTGTTGTATGCAGGCTCTCCTCAGGAGGAGCAGTCAGGAAGACGTCAAATTTGCCAGGGCATGAATCGAATATGGGTTGAATGCGCCGTCCTTGATTGACAGACATCACTTGGCCAAGAGCTTTTGCTACTTCTCATGAGATCACGCCAGGTTCAATTACAACAGTTTTATAGCAGCTCTGGTGTGTGGAGGTGCAAGGTGCGTTAGGGGTCTGTACAGTCTAGATATGCGTGCTGCCACACTGTTTGTCAGGCTGCAGCAGCAGACTGCAGCATGTGCATGTGAGCCTGAGCCATACAAGCATTGACAATGTGGTGTCAATATGCAGCAACCTATCATCTGCAGACATGAGACGTTTCTGGCTGTGCGTGTGTGACATTGGTGTCTGATGGGTGTCGAATTGCAGCAACAGCTGCAGCTGTACGTCATACGCAAGCGTGTTTTGGAGCAATGATTCTAAGCTTCTTAAGAACATGTCAACTGCTTCTCATTTTGTCACTGTGTTCTGCACAGCGCAGACCAAGGGCAGACTGTTACAGCACAGTATGTGGGTGTTCAGTATGTGGGTTTTTGGATGTAGCAACAGGTTTGCATTCCCCCATCTGCTGCAGCTGTACGCTCGAGTACACCAGCAAATCTGCCAAGGGTGTAGGCAGCTGTATTACAAGAGGATGGAAAAGTGATGGAAACCCATTTGGGCATCATACTTTGTCATGCAACTTGCGACACAGCTGCAGTGAGACTCCAGTAAGACTGCACTACACTTAAGTGTGTGTACCGAGACACAGAAGGCAGATGGGTTTGCTTGACGCTGAATCATTATTGATAACAAAAGCTATGCTGATGGGTTTGAGCTTGGAGGGAATACCTGAACAGGAGACCTTGTGTGTCAACGCGTGCATGCCTTCTCCAAGCTTGCCAAGCACACCCCATCTCTGCCGTAACACAAGAGGACACCTCTGCACTTGAACTTGGTGTTTTGTAAACAGAAGACAACTTGAGAGCAGCTAAAGACCAGCACATGATATAGTATTACCTTGTGCGAGCTTTGGCAGCAGCCAGAAGTCTGTGTTGGGACAGTCCGTCTAGACCTTGTAAAGTCCTTTACACCTGCAAGTGCTGAGTTCTTTCATCCCACGGTCTGCGGCGAAAAGCACACCCATTGTCAGGCAACCGGGAGAACCAAAACAAAATTTGGTTAACGAGGTCTTCATGCGTATCTCACGGACCTAAGAAGCAACCTCCGTTGCTAGGGCTGCACCTGGCGCTGATCAAGCAGTCGTGCATCGTCCGATGAAGTATATCTGGACTGCAAAGTGCACAACTGAGTTTTATCTTCAACTAAAGTCGTATGCGTGTGGGCGTGCGGGCGTGCGCATAAATAAGCGCACCGCATGTTTCGATAACTCTTGGCAAAGCGATCAAGCTTCGGAACTGGATCCGGTGCGCTGCGCAGTGCCCACTATGCAATGTTTGGTACACGGTTCGTCTGCGCTAAATCCAACGATGCCATCTCTTGGGTGCGGTAGAGGTACCAGCTTTTATGTCGAGCAAGAGAAATGCTGTGACCTAACAAGCAGCACGCTACGCGCATACGACGCCCGTCAAGCAGCTCCGTGCAAGTGACTGAATCTGTGCATGTGTGAGCTTGGTGGTTACCGTCATCAAGGCATCAGTCATTGAGGAGTGAGTTACGCACTGTGTTGGGTCATATTAGTAAGCAGCTGTTTGTGACTTGGTTGTCCAGTATGGACTCGATTAATGATTATTCCACATGCACTGGCGGATGGGTTGACCTTCAAACGTCACGTCCATCTGGTGCTGAACAGGTGGCATGACATCTATCCTAACACATGGTAGCTACAATTGCCGGGCAGTCTGACTCTTTCGGCGCAACAAAGGTTTTCGTCGAATACTCTGCGCTCTAGGCAATCTCAAAATCGTGAGAAATGCCAGTACTGCCAACACCCACAAGAAGAACCCTGCACAACAATCTTGCTGTCAAATGTGACAAGCCTGGCAGCACTTGATCACCAAAATTGTTTTAGCAACCTTGCATCCTCAATGCAATCACCTTTTGATACCACAACAAGAAGCATGCACTGCACTTCCTGTTTGATGATTTGACACTTAAGTGGCACAACAGAGCAAGCTGCACTTACCTACGGTGAGCATGCGGCGTGTGAATCTAGATTTGCCGCCAGAAAGCCTGCTAAAGAAGGAGCTGGAGGGGTCTTTTGCCGCCACACCAGCCATGCGTCCCTTGCCCAGTTCTAACTTTTGGCTCCTGCTGCCTGGCTGTTTCCCGCCTTCAGCATCACCTGCCACCACAAGCGCTATTCAAGGATCATCCAGAGCTATCTCATGTCAGAATGCAATGCAAAGATTGCTGAATGTGCCGATCACGATGATGCACACCATCGCCACAGCTGTACAACAAGCTGCCATACATGCGGTCAGACCACAATGTCTTACAGATTGCAGTCAAAGGAGTCAGTTCAGAAACTAGCCTCTTCTGCAACTGCAGATTGCTAGACAAACAGATCTGCTGCTTCTCAGGATGCACAACTGGAAAAAATCTATATTATAAGCCCTCATCGCTTACCCTGCTGGAACTCCTGCTCAGGATCAGTGATCTTGCCGCTTTTGGCAGCTGTGACAACATTGCCCTTGATGTGGTCCAGCGAGTCAACAACAGCATTCTTTTGATCACTCAGAACCTCTGCCTTGTCAGCAATGACACCTGAGGCAGCTTTGCCAGCGGACTCAGCACTGCCGAGTGATGAGTCAGAGTCTCCAAGGCTGAGTGTGGAGTCAGCATTTTTGGCGCTCCTGATTATAGAGTCTGCCTCTATGGAGTCATGCCTGCCTGCAATCACATGCGCATAATTGCAAGACCACATGAAATGTTTGACTGACTTGTCTTCTCGTGGATGTCATGTTTAGGCAGCTGAGACATGCATGTTAACATGCAGATTTCAGTACATTGGCAGCCTGCTGTGGCACAAACGCAATGCTGTTGCAGTTTAGAATGCCTATGCCACATCAGCACCACAGACGAAATGCGTCTTCTTGGGGATGTCATGTTCAGGCAGCTGAGACATGCATGTTAACATGCAGATTTCAGTGCATTGGCAGCCTGCTGTGGCACAAACGCAATGCTGTTCCAGTATAAAACGCCTATACCACATCAAAGCCAAGGACAAACTGCGAACGAGCTGCACTAAAGACAAGTCCAACATCTCAGGCAGCAGCCCTCACCTGGTGCTGAGTCAGCATGTGACAAATCCAGGTCAGCTTCATGAACATCCTTAGTCACCGCTGCTGCTGCCTGGCCATCCAAAAGAGGATGAGGAAGGTCTCTGGTGACAAGACCACCATTGGCTTTGGCAGGATCATCCTGAACCAGCCTAGGCTCTGACTTGGCTTTAGCATCCACAGCTAGGTTCTGTTGCTCTGCAGCAGCTGCTGCCTTGACTGCTGCCGCAGCTTCTGTGTTAGGTTCTTCGTCCAGCTGGGCATCTTCTGCGTCGGCTGCTTGGACCTCAAGAACATCAGCAATGTCTTCAGCATCAATTTGCTGGGTTGCCTGCTTGAACTGCAGCAGGAAACATACATGCGTTAGATGGCTGGAAAGTTTGTCCACTTGTTGTGAGACATATTGACCATATGCCATACACACTATGTTTGAGCCAGCTGCAGACCAGAGAACGATTTGCCCCATGTGGGCCACGTCAGTGTCTTCAGCTTGTTTAGGCGCTAAGAATCAAACAGGATTCCCTCAAAGCGGTGCATGAAAGCAGTACAGTGCATGACAACTGTCTGTGCTGTCTGAGCCAGAATAATGAATGTTGATGTTCAGTATACGCCCTGCTAGCATTGTTTGCATGGCTGCATATAGTTTCAAACAGCAGGGCAAAACCACAAAACAAGATCCTCTGCAGAACACAGATTCTGCATACGTCTTGTTCCCCACTTGCTTGCAATGTTCTGGCTATCACAGATGCATTACAGAATCATTCTTGTGTTAGGACAGATTTGAGAGACATCATGTGTTTCCGGAAAAATGGGCCTTATGCTTTATTGGTAGCTTGTTAGGACTAAATCACCATTATACATGCCGCTGGGTCTATTACCAGCAGCTGCACATGTCGTCTGGCCATCTCATACTCACTGTAGCATACTGCGTCGCAGTCAGGAACACACTGATTGAGCATTGTAGCATTGACCAGGTAGGGACAGGCTTTAAGCAAGTAGAGCTGAGCCGGAAAGCATGAACATTACCATTCCTCAGCAGGCGGCAGCACTGTGTTGATGTTGATTGACTGACAACAACTTCCTCTTGGAGCTCTAGAATGCAGATTGACTCTGCAGTCAGGAGTTCTCAGAAGGAGCTCTTGTCAAGCAGTCAACATGAACATAGCGCTGCCACCTGCTAGACCTAGGTGGCGATGTCAACAGTTTCCACACTGTCCAGGCAAGATCAATGGTGTGCAAAGTTTTGTGGTCAAACCAACAGTGACCAAACCTCCTAGGCAGAACAAACAGTATGCAAAGTTTTTGGGCCGACCCTACAATGTCCAATGTTTCTAGGCAGAACAAAAGTTGTAGGCCAAACCAGCGTTAGCAGTGCAACAACTCACCTGAGCAGGTGCTGATGGAGCAAAAGTCCACAGCAACTGCCTGAGCTATATCAATGATGTAGCACAGACCCCTGTTGTGACCCAGTGCTACATTGTAACAGCAGGCATTCTCTGTGTCATCTTGTGGTCAACCTTGCAGAATGACTACGCCTGTCCATCTATCAATAGCTGACTGTCGCAAGATCAAGCATGCTGCCTTGTACAACAATTTGTTCACAAAGGTCTTGCTAATTATATGAACGTTGCTCTGAAACGATTGTTGAAAGGCAGTCTGAGGAGCTGAGTTCACCTTTGAGTCATCAAACTGCTTCCCACCAGCTGCCACTGGTGCATCCTCAGCAGAATCTCCCCTGCTGGAATTTGCCGCCGCCGCCAAACCCTGCTTGACCTCATCAGCCACCACAGCTGTGGTTTTTGCCGCCTGTTTCAGCAGTGAACCGTTCTCCTGATTCTGCTCCTTGCTGCCATCCGTAGTGCTGCCACCTATCACCTTGTCTTTGATAGCTGTGGCGTTAGACAGCACGCTGGCTGCAGCTTCCTTGCCAGTACTGAGCAGGTTCCCAGCAGCTACTGATGCATTGCTGGCGGCCTGCTGAGCGACAGTGACCGCTTTTGCCGCCAAGTTTGCTGGAGGGGCAGGAACAGCTGCCTTGGGCTTTTTGGTGGGTACGTGAACTGGTATGGTGCATTTTTTGCAGGCGACTTTGCAGTTGTTGGTCATGAAGCCTGGGTTGGCATCACACTCGCCGGCATCTGCCCAAACCTTGCAGCGTTTCTGCAGCAAAAGAAAGAAGTGTATCACACAATGCTGTCCCTCCCCGTTACATAGCTCAAGTCTTTTTGCAAAGTACATTTTATATGTTCATGCAGGGCATCATCAACGCTGTGTGAGCAAGTCAGGCACATTTTGCGGAATCTGTGAAGTGGAACCCGTGACAAGGCACAGCACCAACATCTTCCTGTGCAGTACTACAGGGGAGTGTACATCTGGCTGCCAGACGCAAAACCCTTGTTAGTGCCCAGGTATAGATGCATGAAAGAGACGGTGCAATGCTTTAGCCATGTAAGGGATCATGAGCAGTAGTCAAGACAAGGAGCTCACATCATGGTCTTTGCAGCTTTCCACAGAGATCTGGTACTCAACTTCAATGAAGGCTGCATCCAGCTCTGTTTCAAGTTCCTTTGCCTGCGCATCACATCAGTCCTCAAGTGCCTATACATCTACCACAGATCAGCCCTGTCAATCGACAATGCAAACATCTTTCACTGCTGTATTGCAGTGGTGTGTTGACCCACATGCTATGACGCCACAACATGTGCTAAGTAGCAATGAATGATGAATGGCCAAGTCCTGTTGCAGTAGTGCATGCAGGGTAGCTGTGTGTACAAGGCAATACCAGCACCAAAAATCAGCCTAGAAGGTGCTGCAGGAGGCTTACATATATGCATTCCTTTTCCAGCTGCTCTGACGCTGGACATTGGACCTGATGCCGCTCGCAGAACGCCACATTCAGCTCCACTATGACTTGAATGGCCAGCAGGTCACGCAACAACTCTTCTCCCTGCAGCATGTCAGCCTTGAAATGCTCAGGTACAGCATTGGACACTTGAACTACTTAACTGCATATTGACATCAGTCAGAACAGCTGGCATGGTGATGTTGTGTGATTGTGCCCAGATATTATGCTGTGGAGCCCTCGGGCATGCCCAACTCTGTGGCTTCAAGCAAACTTGCAGCAAGCAATACTATGTTGACATGCTAGATGCACCTGACCCTGTGCAAAGACAGCATTGCACCCCCGTAACACAAGTGCCGTGCAGAGTGATGTTGGTCATGACAGGACGTGCTGCAGGTTCAAGTCTTGCAAACATTCCATGATGATTCCAAGCGAGTTCAGCCATATGTATGATCAACAGCAGCTTGTAAGGTTAGATTGATGATGACAGAATGATGGCACTACAATGGCTTGCCTTGGTGGTGAAGCTTGAGGCTCTTGGGGGGTGGGGAAACAGTCCCTTCTTAGGGTGGTCAGTGGTCATGTCCCAGGGCGGACAGGCTGTGGCATCAAAGTCGTAATGCCAATGCTTGTCAAATGTATAATTGGTGTTAGCTATGGTGTAGATCAGACCATAGTGCAGCACCTTGGGGGGACCTGCAGGGAATGCTAAGGAGTCAGCACATGCAGCACATGCCAAGGAGTCAGCATATGCAGCACATGCCCAGGAGTCAGCACATTCAGCACATGCCAATGAGTCAGCACATCCAGCACATGCCAAGGAGTCAGCACAGCAACACATGCCAAGGAGTCAGCACATCAACACATGCCAAGGAGTCAGCACATGCAGCACATGCCAAGGAGTAATCACATTCAGCACATGTCAAGGAGTCAGCACGTCCAGGGAGTCAGCACATACAGCACATGCCTGGACTTGATGCTGTGCAACATGGCCAACATGGCTCAAGCAACAAAGCAATGTATGTGCATGCTCACAGAGCAGGATTCGCAGTCAGGCGCGAGTGCATTCTGCTCGATCTGTGCATATGAAGCGATGCACAGCTGTGTGCAGTCGAGCAACGCCATGAAACGGCAGTCACAATTTGACCTTGCAGTCTGCAGTAATGAACATTGTCACATGGCAGACTTCAAAGGGAAGGGGAAGGGGAAGGGGAAGGGGAAGGGGAGTCTGCTAGACTTACTGGCAGAGAAGTAGGCAGGGTAAAGCATGGCGCTGAAGTCCACTTTGTGCCACACATCAGCAGCTGCACAGGCATAGGAGTAGCCATACATCTCTGAGATCCAGGGCTTGT